>JAEEGL012197988.1_pt1 | contig 41866 bp, 29 predicted proteins | sample 9134231 | NCBI WGS metagenome assembly JAEEGL01 (sample SAMN16246548, study PRJNA631951) | gut metagenome | biome: gut microbiome; feature: rumen; material: fiber-attached | host: Bos | place: Iran: Karaj | collected 2018-10
CAACCTGAGTTTCTTCGGGAACAGTTGTCTCTACGGCGCCTTCAGGAGCTATTTCCTCTGTTGCCGTAATCTCCCCGGCATCCTCCGAAAGCTCTTTTCCCTCTTCTGTATCCTCATCTGCTAAAAGAGGCTGAGCAGGTGCCTGTTCATCAAAGGGGTAAACGCCCTCTGTTGCTCCCTTAAGAGAAAGCACAAGTAGCGGGAACTCACCTGACATATACTTATCAGCATAATCTGAGTAAGTAGTGTTCATGAAGACCAGGGACACTATTGATAAAATTATTGAAATGACCACAACCCCCACAAGGATCGGGCACTGTTTCAAAACCCTCATAAAACGTCACTTTCCAAAATCTAAAATCTAAAATACATAAACGGATTACCAGCAGCGCCTGCAAGGCTATATATGCATGCCCAGAACATAGCGAGCCAAATAACATTAAATACAACTCTGTTCCTTCGATTAGCCCAGAAATCAAAAATTCCGGGAATCAGGAGTATCAGCGCCGGCAAAAGAATAGGCCAGTAAACAGTAATGTTCTTCATAAAATCTCCCTGGTTGACCGCTATGCCCTGTCCCCAGAATGGGAAGAGCCTCTTAAAATAGTTTCCAAGAAGAAATGGATCTGATATCGCAAAAACCACCCAGGTGAGCGGAATAAGCACAAGAACGTTGAGTTTACCCACAATCCAGGCCAAAGGCTTCGGAAGGTGCTTAAACACTACAAGCCTTTCCAGAATGATAATAAGGCAAAGGGAGATTCCCCAGACAATGAAATTAAGGGTTATGCCGTGCCAGAAGCCTGTTATAAGCCATACAACAAGCAGGTTAATTACTGTCCTAAGTTCTCCCTTCCTGCTGCCTCCAAGAGGAATGTATATGTAGTCCCTGAACCAGGAACCAAGAGTTGCATGCCATCTTCTGTAAAACTCTGATATACTTCCACTTGAGTACGGATGGTCGAAGTTAGTAATAAATGGAAATCCTATCATTACTCCTATTCCTGCAGACATGAGAGAATATCCCCAGAAATCAAAATACAGCTCCAGGGAATAGCCTACAGCCCCAAGCCATGCAAGAGGAGTGGAAATACTTTCATAACCTATGGTTCCAATGTCATTCCACAGCATCGCAAGATGGTCAGCAATTAGAACCTTCATGGCAAGACCTGCGGCAAAGAATCGAAGTCCGTCCTCAATAGCATAGGCAACATCTGTCTTGGAGGGCTTTCCACTTAGCATGGGGTTATCAAGATATCTTTCGTACCTCATTATCGGTCCCATGATTACCTGTGGGAACATTGTAAAGTAAGCTGCCACGTTAAGAAACGACGTATCCTTTGGAACCTTACCGCGGAAAGCATCCACCTGAAAGCTTATCATTTTGAAAATATAAAAGCTGATACCAATGGGCAAAAGAGCTTTGTCCACATACTGGCCCAGAATCTTGAATTCAATCAGCATTCCCGCATCAATGACAACGATAAATGCAAGGAGCGATTTGCTCTTTTCCGAAAGCTGCGCCTTGGCAAAGAGAAAGTTGACAATGACCGCAACAAAAAGAGCGGGAAACATTCTAAGGTCTCCCACCGCATAAAACAAAAGACTCCCTAAAAGAAGAGTCCATTGTCTAAACCTGATGGGTGTCAGGTAAAATGCCAAAAGGAATACAGGCAAAAACCTGAATATAAAATTAAGGTCTGAAAAATTAACCATTTGAGTTGTTTATCTCCGCGAGCTTGGTTTCAGCTGCTGTGGCGCTCTGTGTATCAGGGAAGTTTGTGATAACCGCGTCAAAAATTTCTTTTGCCTTATCTGTATCTCCACTTATGTAATAGGACTCACCCAGATAATAAAGGGTATTAACGTTTGTGTTGTCGTACTGATAAGCCTTGGATAGATTGGTAATCGCATTCTCATAATCCTCTGACTTATAAGCGTCGTAGCCGTTATTGTAATATGGTTCTGCAAGCTGAGGTCCGACTCTGGACATCAGAAGAGAATAAAGCGATGTGAATTCATCTGAGACATCGCCCTTTATAAGGTCAAGATCAACATTTGCAAGGGCTGCTCCCATACCATCGTAATTCTTGGAGTCTTCCATATAAACACCAACTGCCTTCATAAGGCTGTTCATAGCTCCAGATGTGGAACCAACTCCTTCATAATCAGTAACCTGATTTCCCAGTTTATCAATCTCTTCCTGCAGACTTGCGATCTGCTGCTCATAGGATACGATCTGTGCTGACTTGGAGTCAGACTCCTCGCTGATCTGTGTGATCTTCTCCTGATTCTTGGAATTGATACTCTGGATACGCTGAGGAAGGATTAAAAAGCATGCAACAGCAACTCCCAGTACTATACCAAGAACTATTCCCCAGATGGAGTTGCTCCTTGTTATGGCAGATTTCTTAACCGGCTGTATGATCATTTCATTGCCGCTGTTGTATCTTATAACATCATCACTATCAGTTGAAGCCACATCAGAAACAAGCTTGCCGCTTTCACCGGGAAGAAGCATGCTGTCAGCTTCTTTTAAGTATCTCTTGGCAAGAAGATTGCCAGTATCAAGCTTGAGTGCCTTCTGAGCCTCTATCTTGGCTCTATCCCAGTTTCCATTGTTAAGGTATAAAAGGGCAAGCAAAAGATGCGCTTTAATAAACCCTGAGTTTAAAGAAAGCACCTTCTTTAGCTGGATCACTGCCAGATCAAGGCTGTCCTGATAACAGTAATTCAAAGCTATATTAAATTTCTTGATGGTCTGGTTGATATTTTCGAACTCCCCTGGATTGCTCCTTACCATTTCCATGTAAGTGTCCGCCAGGTTATCCTCTGCCTTAAGGTTCTTGCTGATGACCCACTCAGACAGAGCCGGTACAACTTCTCCCGTCTCATAATAGACAAGTCCCAAAAGATTTCTGGCATCAATATTGTTCTTATTAAGTTTAAGTGACTGACGAAGTGACTCAACAGCCCCTGTCATGTCCCTGACTTTTGCCTTTTCCAGTCCCTCATTATAATATCTGTTAGACAAGCTCTCGAGCTTCTTTTTGGTGGTTGCCATTGTTACCTAGTCCTCTTTACAATTTCAGATTCCTCTTTGGCATCCTTAAGGAGCCTTACAAGGACGTCGGACATATCATCAATGTCCTGATTGTAGATTATCTCCTCAGCGTCCTCTATCTCAAGGCTTGGCCTGAACTTCTTAAGTTCTTCTTCAAAATTAAGCATATCTCTTCCTCTATAACAACAATCAAATGACCGATTTGATCTGTCCTGCCAGGTATAAAGATCCCGCAGCAAAAACACAGTCACCTGATTTTCTCATTGCGATAACATCTGTGATGGCATCCCTTACATTGCTGTAGTACTTAATGGGAAGCCCGATTATTCCAAGCTGATCCTTACTATCCTCAAAGGATATCTTAAGGTCCGAGAGATCAACTGATCTATTGGTCTCAAGAACAACGGCATAAATTGCGTCAAACACTTTTCTTTTCAGAATTTCATATATGATATCCTTGTACTGCTTGTCTCCAACGATGCCAAACAGCAGCCTTTTCCTGCCCTGGCACTCTATGGCCTCTGCGCTCTCCAAAAAGGCCTCAATGCCATCGAGATTGTGTGCTCCATCCACGAATACTCCGGGGCGAAGCTCTTCCATTCTGCAATCCCACTTGGCGGTAAGAAGCCCTTCTCTTATATCAAGCTCTGATATTTCAGCGCCTGAATCCCTTAAAACTTCAAGACAGGTCACAGCAACAGCCGCATTCTGGGTCTGATAGCGGGCCTGTGTAGAAAGCTTTAAATCAGCATATTTATCATATAGGGAATTATACGAAAAAGCAATGTATTTGTTTCCGTTCTCATCCCCCACCACACCAACGTTTTCGATGTTTTTATCTTCTACGGCTATAGCTCTGCAGTCCAGCTCCATCGCAGTTTTCTTAATGATATTGCTGCACTCGGGCCTCTTGTCGAAAAAGACAACCGGAACATTCTTTTTGATTATCCCAGCCTTTTCACCTGCAATATCCTCAAGTGTTGTTCCAAGATACTCCATATGGTCGTAGCCAATCTCCGTGATAACAGTAAGTACAGGAGAAGTAACAGCATTGGTGGGATCAAGTCTTCCCCCAAGTCCTGTTTCAAGTATCAGGTAATCAACCGGATAAACATCATAAAGGATCATTGCCATCAAAAAAAGGAACTCAAAGTATGTGGGGAAATAATCCTCACTTCCATACTCGTTAACCCTCCTTAAGGTTTCTGCAAAAACCTCACAGAAAACACCCTCCGATACAGGTTTGCCATCAATAGCAAATCTCTCATTCAAATTAACGAGATGTGGTGAAGTAAACAATCCCACACTGTAATCAGCCTTACTTAGCACCGTAGATAAGTAATTGCAGACAGAACCTTTTCCGTTGGTTCCCGCAACATGGATGATCTTGATGTTTTCCTCAGGATTTCCAAGGTACTCAAGAAAAGCCTTAGTAGCCTCAATGGTGTGCTTACTGCTAAAGCTAGGGATCCTGTTTAAAAGATCCTCACACTCTTTTATTGTAATTCTGGCGCCGTTATCAGCTCTTTCTAAAAAAGCTGATACTGACGCCGCAAACAACTCATCCATTTGAAAGCTGAGCCAGCCTTTCTGTTATCTGATCATATGTCTGCTGATATTTCTGCTGTTTCTCTTTCTCCTCAGCAATCTTCTCGGCAGGTGCCTTGGATAAGAACTTCTCGTTACTGAGCATGTTCTTTGATCTTGCAAGCTCTCCCTCGAGCTTCTTCTGCTCTTTGGTAAGACGCTCTATCTCTGCTGAAATATCTACAAGATCTGAGAAAGGAATATAAACAGTAGCATCTGCAAGTACTACAGAAACTGCATCATCTGCAATTCCATCTTTATTATTCTGGCAAACTGACTCAGAAGCATATGCAAGAGCCTCAAAGAAGAGCTTACCTGTAGTAAAGATATCAAGGACCTCACTCTTTTCACTTACAACAAAGACCTTGGCCTTTCTTGAAGGAGCTACATTCATCTGAGTGCGGACATTACGGATACCGCGAACGGCTTCCTTGATAGTCTCTATTGATTTCTCATCCTGTTCAAAGTTCCACTCATCCTTGTAAACAGGCCAGTCGGAGATCATGATAGACTCCTCTTCATCCTGCAAAGTACAGAAAATCTCCTCTGTGATGAATGGCATGTATGGGTGAAGGAGCTTGAGTGCATTTATAAGTACTGTCTGGAGAGTCCAAAGAGCTGCCTCATGAGATACTGCATCGTCTGAATTGTAAAGACGAGGCTTAACCATTTCAATGTACCAGTCGCAGAACTCATCCCAGATAAAGTCATATACCTTCTGAACCGCAATACCCAGCTCAAACTTCTCCATGTTATCGGTAACTTCACGGATAGTTTTGTTGAGCTTGGAAAGGATCCAATGATCAACAGGCTCAAGGCCGTTTGGCATAGGCTGATGTATTGCTGATGGTGCACCCTCTGCCATGTTCATCATGATAAATCTTGATGCATTCCATACCTTATTGGCAAAGTTACGGCTGTTCTCAACTCTCTCATTGTAGAAACGCATGTCGTTACCAGGTGCATTACCTGTAACAATGGTCAGACGAAGAGCGTCAGCACCGTAGTTCTCAATAACCTCCAAAGGATCAATACCATTTCCTAAGGACTTACTCATCTTCCTTCCCTGTGAGTCTCTTATAAGACCATGGAAAAGAACTGTCTTAAATGGGTAAGTTCCCATGTGCTCGTAGCTTGAGAATACCATTCTGATAACCCAGAAGAAAATGATGTCATATCCGGTTACCAGTACATCTGTTGGGAAGAAGTACTTAAGCTCTTTGGTGTCATGAGGCCATCCAAGAGTCTCAAATGGCCAAAGTGCTGATGAAAACCAGGTATCAAGTGTATCCGGATCCTGAGTAAAGTGCTCGCATCCGCACTTAGGGCATACCTTTGGCATCTCCTTGGCAACAACTACTTCTTTGCACTTATCACAGTAATATGCGGGAATTCTATGTCCCCACCAGAGCTGTCTTGAAATACACCAGTCTCTGATGTTGTCAGTCCAGTTAAAGTAAAGCTTATCCATTCTCGAAGGAATAAGCTTGATCTCACCCTCTTTAACTGCTTTAACAGCAGGCTTGATAAGTTCATCCATCTTAACAAACCACTGTGCCTTGATCATAGGTTCAACAGTTGTGTGGCAGCGGTCATGAGTTCCTACGTTGTGAGAATAGTCCTCGATCTCGACCAAAAGTCCCATCTCTTCAAGCTCTTTTACAATTGCATCTCTGCACTCGTAACGGTCCATACCTTCGAACTTGCCACCATTTGCGTTAATTGTGGCGTCGTCGTTAAGGATATTGACCTCAGGGAGATTGTGGCGCTTACCAACCTCAAAGTCGTTAGGGTCGTGAGCAGGTGTTATCTTAACAACACCGGTACCAAACTCCATATCTACATAGCTGTCCTCAACAATAGGAAGCTCTCTGTTTACAATAGGAAGAAGAACCTTCTTACCCTTGAAATCTTTGTATCTGTCATCCTCAGGATTGATCGCTACTGCAGTATCACCAAGCATGGTCTCAGGACGTGTTGTGGCAAACTCAATGAACTTTGTTGTGGATACTGAGCCGTCATCCTCAATGAGAGGATATTTGATATGCCATAAATGTCCGGCCTGCTCCTCATACTCAACCTCTGCATCAGAAATAGAAGTCTTACATACAGGACACCAGTTTACAATTCTGCTTCCTTTATATATGTAGCCTTTTTTGTGCATCTTAAGGAAAACTTCTGTAACAGCTTCGTTACAGCCCTCGTCCATGGTGAAACGCTCTCTGTCCCAATCGCAGGAGCTTCCAAGTTTCTTGAGCTGTGATACGATCGTTCCGCCGTATTCTTTTTTCCACTCCCATGCCTTTTCAAGGAATTTCTCTCTTCCAAGCTCTCTCTTGTCAATTCCCTGCTTCTTGAGCTCATTTGTAATACGAACCTCGGTAGCAATGCTGGCGTGGTCTGTTCCCGGCTGCCAAAGCGCATTATAGCCCTGCATTCTCTTCCATCTTATAAGGATGTCCTGCAGAGTCTGGTCAAAGGCATGTCCCATGTGGAGCTTACCTGTGATATTTGGCGGTGGGATTACAATAGTAAAGGGCTTCTTGGTCTCGTCAACCTCTGCGTGGAAGTATTTGCCTGTCTCCCACTTCTGGTAGAGACGATCTTCAATATCCCTGGGATTATAGGTTTTTTCCAGTTCTTTTTTCATTGATTCTGATCTCCTCGTATATGGTTAAAAATATTCGTTAACGTGTTTTAGCTGTGCTGCGCTTCATCAAGGGATTTCTGAGATATTATCGCCTTGTGAAGCAATACCACCTCACCCTTTTTGTGCTCTTTGACATCGTAAAGAGCATTGTCGGCGGCATACATGTAATCCCAAAGCTTGTTGGTATCACTTGGTACGGAATTTCTTATACCCTGTGATATTGTAATATATGGTCCCCTGGAATTCCTGCGGGTGTCAAATTTAAGGGATGATACCTGATCTCTTAAAGATGTGGCGCATTCCATGATCTCATCATCGGACATGTTCTCATATATAAGAACAAACTCATCACCGCCATATCTGAAGGCATGCACTTCTTTTCTTGAAGAGCATACATTACTGATAACATCAGCAACTCTCTTAAGACACAAATCTCCCATCTGATGACCGTAGGTATCATTGTAATGCTTGAAGTTATCAACATCAAGTATTTCAACTGCAAGGGAATACTGTCCTTCAAAAGCCTGCTCAAATGCCTTGTCAGCATATTTGTTAAGGCCGTATCTGTTGCCCAGGCCTGTAAGAGGATCTGTCTCAGCCTGTTTTATAAGCATCAGGTTTTCTTTTTCTATAGTAGAAAGTCTGTTTCTTATATTCATAAAGAACTTATAGTTGGCAAGACTCTCTTTTTCCTGTTCAAGAGATGCATTGTAGTAATCCAAAAGAGCCTGATTCTTCTCTTTGGTTTGTCCCATCCTGTCAAAGAATTCAACTTTGAGCTTGGCGTGTCCCTTCCTGAGGTTAGGGATATTCAGGTCATCAAGGGATCTCTCGGAGTTCTTGATGATCCTCTTGACCTCACCGAATCTGCCAACCTTCATGAAGAATCTGCATATCAGGTAGATATCCTCCATGCTGTCGAGAGGGAACTTGTTATTCTGGAGCTGATAGGAAAGCATGTCTGAATACTTTTCGTATAGATCCATCTCCCCGAGATAGTGATATCCCCTCATCTTGATATCAAGGACCGGAAGATCCTGAAAGAGTTCAAGGTTCACGTCCTGTGCCTGTTCAAGCTGCTCAATTCCCTGAAGGCACTTTTCCACAGATTCCTTCTTATCAAGGATTATATAGCAATCAGCCTGAAAACAATAACAATATAGAAGATTCCTATAATATAAGCTGTCTTCCTTATTCTTGCGGATATTCTTGTAGGCAGATCTGATGTGCGCCAGAGCCTGCTTGACCTCTCCGTTGTCAAAGTAAAGCTGACCGATATTGAACTGTATAAATCCCGGTATACTGCTCTTTTCCATAGGTTCGCAGTACTTGAGTCCCGTAAGGAAAAAATCCAGTGCGAGTTCAGGATTTCCGTGATTCAAAGCATCAATTCCAAGGAGATTGTAGCATCTTGCCAGATGTTCATTGTCTCCGCATTGCTGAAGATATTCGATTGCTTTTAGAAGATTGGTATTGAACTTTCGATAATCGGTACTTAGCAGATAATAGGCATCAGCAAGGTAGTAGTAGCTGTAGCCCAAAAGATTGATATCATCTATTTCCTTAGCTCTTTTTAAGAGTTTATTGCAAGCCGAAATAAAAGCGCCGGACATTTTGGCTCTCTCGCCCAGCATCTCATCGTTGAGAGCGACTACATCCTGACCATAGTCCTGTATCCTCATCAGCGCTCCTCCCTCTTTTTTACATATTAGAATACATTTTACAACAACATTGTTTCTCTATCAAGAAAGATATGAATTATATGTAAACGCGCATAAATACTGGGATTCAGCGTTTTATATGACACGTTCGTCATCTTTTAGTTTGGTTTACATATATGTATTGACCATGATAGTCAGATGTATGTTTTCCTGTAAAACTCCCATCCATTTTATCAGCCTATTTAAGTAGCCTATTTATGCGGGTTTCAAAAATACCCCGTCGTAGTAATCCCCAGTTTCCACAGAGTTATCCACATGACTCGAATGTCATTTTTCAATATCTTCTGTATCATTTATCTGATTATTTCAGTATTTTTACATACAATTGATACAATTTGCCGTCTTTTATGGTTTACATAAATTTTCTTAATTTCAGTTTATGTAAACTATTTTGCCCATTTCTTATGATTTGACCCCCAACAGGGAACTATTTCAGGCTTCAAACCCGCTCCAGAACTGGGATATCGCATTATTGACCGAATCGGATAATACTCGTTTACAGCCACTCCATTCTCTGGGGAAAAGAGATCTGTATCCCATCTGAAGGAACCTGTCATCCAAAAGAGTTACTACTCCCACATCCTCACTGGTCCTTATAACTCTTCCGGCAGCCTGGAGAACCTTGTTCATTCCCGGATATTTGTAGGCATAATCGAAGCCATCAAGACCTCTTTTCTCAAAATAGTCTCTTATAATCTCTCTCTCATTACATACAAGCGGGATTCCAGTGCCCACAACAATAACCCCTATAAGGCTGTCATACTTAAGGTCTATTCCTTCACTGAATATTCCTCCCATTACGCAAAAGCCAAGAACATTCTTATCCTCCACAACTTCCATATCCATGTGGATAATACTGCCAAGATCAAGATCATTTCCAAGAGAAAACCTCGAAAGGAACTCTTCTCTTGCCTCCTCGGTCATGTAGCTCTGCTGCGTAAGTATCTCTGTCGTATCCCGGTCAAGAAAGTTTTCCTCAAAGGCAATACAAACTTCCTCCAGGAACTGATGAGATGGGAAAAATATAAGATAATTGCCGTTTTTGGCAGATATAACACTGTTTATATAGCTTGCAACCTTCATATAGAGCTCAGGAGATCTCGCAGAGTATCTGCTGGTCACATCAGTTCCTATAAATACTCCAAGTCTTGAAGGATCAAATACCGACTTGGCATAGATTTCAAAGTCCTCGGGATCTCCTCCAAGAAGCGATTTGTAATACTGGATAGGAAGCAGGGTTGCCGAGAAAAGAATTGACGATATACCCCTGCTCATGCAGGCAGAAAGATTTCTCGACGGATCAACGCAGGAAAGCCTCAAAAGAAAGCTTCCATCCTGGGCGTATTCGCCATAGATCACATAATGATCATCCATAATCTCATATATAGTAAGAAATCTGGAAATATCAAAATAAAACAGCAGAATTTCATCCCTGAAAGGGCCTTCAGAGTGATCTTCCAGATATTCGCTCATAACTGTGGAAAGCCTTGTGAGCGGCTGAATAAATCTCTCGATTGAGCCGTATACTTTAAGCTCATCGCACTCTCTTTTCAGCTCCAGCATGGCATTATTGCATTTGGTAAGACAGGATACGATCTTGGGATGATAGTCCGCGATAGTCTTTTTAAGCTCCAGAAAGCTCTCTTTCCTAAGGACAGCGCTGTACATTTCCCTCCCCCTCTCAAGAAGGTTGTGGGTCTCGTCCACCAGGAAAACGTAGTCATGGCGCATTCCATCTGCGAAAAAGCGCCTTAAGTAAACAAAGGGATCAAAGACATAGTTGTAGTCGCAGATAACCGCATCGCTCCAAAGGCTCATGTCAAGGGACATCTCAAAAGGGCATACATTGTGCTTCCTTGCGTATTCCACAATTGTATCCCTGTCAAAATTATCCTCATTCGTGAGCATGTCAAAGATAGCATCATTTATCCTGTCAAAATGCCCTTTGGCATAGGGGCAGGCTTCCGGATTGCAATTTCTTGTGGACTCATCGACAAAGCAGATCTTATCCTTGGCTGTTATCGTCACTGTCTTCATCTTAAGTTCCTGGGATGTGCGCATTATATCAAACGCTTCCTCTGCAACAGTCCTGGTTATAGTCTTTGCTGTAAGGTAAAAGACCTTGGACACCTTTCCCTCGCCCATTGCCTTGACCGTGGGGAAAACCGTAGAAATTGTCTTGCCTGTCCCCGTGGGTGCTTCAAGAAACAGCTTCTTTTTGTGAACGATAGTCCTGTACACAGCTGCTGCCAGATCCTTTTGTCCTTCTCTGTATGTGAATGGGAACTGGGTACTTTTTATTGACATGGTTCGGGTGAGCGCCCATTCGCTCTCATAATCCGCCCATTTTCTGTATTTCTCAATAAGCTCAAAGAACCACTGCGTTATTTCCTCATATGAATATGTGAAATCGAAGTATTTCTTTTCCTCCGTATCCATATTGCAGTAGGTCATCCTGACATCTACTTCCGGGTAGTGCCTGGCTATAAGATACATGGCAGCGTAGCACTTAGCCTGGGCAAGGTGAACAGCCACAGGTTCCTTCATCTTGGCAAGCTCCCTGTAGGTTCCCTTTATCTCATCCACCATAGGAGCATAGCGCTCCGCGGGGAGAAAAGAGCTCTGCCCCATATCCACAGTATTTAGCGGCTCATCCATGTACCTGTCAAGGATGCCATCTGCCCTTCCTTCTATAATAAGGTCATACCTGTCATAGCTCTTTTCATAAGAAAGAGATACCTCAGGATGATAATCGGCCCCCATACTCTTCTGGATCATGCGGTGGATCCTACCGCCCTCCTGCATGGCATCGGCGCTGACCTGATGTATTCTGTTGTCTATGTCTCCGGACCTTAAGATAAATTCCACAAGGCCCCTTACTGATATTCGAATTTCCATAGCACTCCAAAGGCAGTAAATTAGGCATAAAAAAAGCCCTCTATGATTATATCATAGAGAGCCAGTGATAAAGCTTATATTAAACTGCCATTGTCTTAAGGAACTGCTCGAATCCCTGATTATATCCATTATATTCAACAGTCAGTGGCTGAGTCAGATCAAGACCGAGAACGCCCAGAATTGACTTGGCATCCACAACATATCTGTTGTAGTAAACATCCACATCAAAGTCGCACTTGGTTGCAGCATTTACAAAATCCTTAACCTGATATGGATCCAGCTTAATATGCTTTCTGATTAAATTTCTGATCATAAAATCACACCCCTTACTTCTTTAAAACAAACAACTTACTACTTGCGAAAACGTTTAAGAAACGTTTTAAATAGAATACCTTATAACTGTGTTCATTATGTGAACAGATTTTGAAGATTTTCTGGTAAGTTTTTCTTGCATTATTATTCCAAAAGTAATTAAAATGGAGGATGAAATTATTTTATAGGAAAGCGAAAGACAATATGGAAAACCTAAAAATCCCAAAAAACTATCAATCTGCGCTTGATCTCCACGACACACAGGTGGGTATCAAGACCGTCAAGGACTTTTTTCAGGGAATGCTGTCCACAAGACTTAACCTTCAGCGTGTAACAGCACCACTTTTTGTAACCCCTGAGTCAGGACTAAACGACAATCTAAACGGCGTTGAGCGTCCTGTATCCTTCGACATTCTCAACGAGAACGCAAGACCTGCTGAGATTGTTCACTCTCTTGCCAAATGGAAGAGATATGCTCTTAAAAAGTATGGCTTTAATGTGGGCGAGGGACTTTACACTGATATGAACGCTGTAAGGCGCGATGAAGTTCCCGACAATATCCACTCAATCTTCGTTGATCAGTGGGACTGGGAAAAGGTTATAAATAAAGAGGACAGAAATCTTGATTTCCTCAAGGAAACAGTAAGAAATGTCTATAAGGTTCTTCGCAAGACCGAGAAATTCATGTCCATTCAGTACGATTACATCGAAGAGATCCTTCCTGAAGATATTTTCTTCATCACAACTCAGGAGCTGGAAGACATGTTCCCTGATAACACTCCCAAGGAGCGTGAGTACTTCATTGCCAAGGCAAAGGGTGCTGTATGTATCATGCAGATTGGTGACCTTCTTGCTTCAGGAGATAAGCACGACGGCAGAGCACCTGACTACGATGACTGGCAGCTCAATGCAGATATCATCGTATACTACCCTGTTCTTGACATCGCCCTTGAGCTGTCCAGCATGGGAATAAGAGTTGACGAGAACTCATTAAAGACTCAGCTTGATAAGGCTGGATGCCCAGAGCGTGCTGATCTTCCATTCCAGAAAGCAATTCTGGACAAAGAGCTTCCGTACACAATCGGAGGCGGAATCGGCCAGTCAAGAATATGTATGTTCTTCCTTCGCAAGGCTCACATCGGAGAGGTCCAGTGCTCCATATGGCCGGAAGAAATGGTCGAAGAAGCAACCAAAAACGGAATACAGATACTGTAAAAAAATCAAGGCCCGATACCTCACACGAGGTACCGGGCCATATTTATGATCTGATTTATACTGCTGACGCCTGTCTTGTATCTTTTGAAATTCCCTTTTCAAGAGCCTCATTCTTGATGCGGCTTAGAGCGGTGCGAACAGCCGGAATCGCAAGAACTGCCAGGGTAAGTGCTCCCTCTGCAGCTATGTAGCTTCCGTTGTATGCTGCAGAATAGGCTACAGGATTCATTCCCTCAGGAGCATAGTCTGCAAAAAATACCACTCCGGAAAGAGTTGAGAAAAGAAATCTTCCGAAAATCCCCGCAACATATCCCTTCATCATACCAAATCGTCTGTTATGGAAGAATCCCGCTACTCCAAGAGCACCAAACGCAAGAATGTAGTCGCAGACAAGCTGTGGTACACTTATGATGTACGGATCAACAACCATCTGAAGAAGTCCATATGCAAAAGCTGCAGCAAGACTTACTCTTGGGCCATACAGGTAACCTATGTATGTGATAAAGAACATACTGAAAACTGTTACCGAGCCGCCCATTGGAAGCTTAAAGATCTTTACATTTGAAAGAACAAAAGCAAGCGCAAGGCAAAGAGCTGATACTGTAAGCTGCTTGACACTTATTTTTGACTTGCCATCTGCATTCATAAAATAGCTGATAAGTGCAAATGCTGCAAGAGCAAGAATTATCACCAGTATATATCCCCCTCTGGTGATATTGTAGGATGTGTAGCCATCCTCTACTACTTTTTCCAAAAACAGATTCATAAAAAAATCCTCCCTTGATGTATCCGCTACATAGGGAGGTTCATAACACCTTATATTCCATAATTATCCAAATCACAGTATAATGTAACTCTGATAACCATAGAATTAGTCTGCTTCCCTACGCCGGTATTATCCGGGTCAGGTAATAAGGGTTAGACGCGCATGACACGTACACTCTCAGCATTGCTCCCCTAGCGGAAATATTTAAGTTCAAGACTAATTAAACACTCACGCCTAAGGGTTGTCAATAGATTTTTGGAGGTTTTCTTTGAAAAAAGAACTATTTACCCAAAATGGAATACTCCCCCATTTAATCTGGGCTGCAATAGGTGCCCTTGCTGCATTTGTGATAACACTTGTCTTTAATGTCACAGGCCTTACTGCACTTGAATCCTTTCAAAACACCGAAAGTCCGCTGTACAATGTCAGCAACTCCATTTGGGTTCTGATCGCAATCTATTGTTTTGCGACACCAATCATAGAGGAAATAATATTCAGGTATTTCATTTTCTGGCTCCTGATAAAGCACATAAAAAAAGCTGCAGTGGCAATTATCCTGACTGCAGCCCTGTTTGGTCTGTATCATCTGCATCCGGTGCAGATCCTGTATGGTTTTCTTATGGGACTACTTATCACCTACAGCTATTACGTAAACAGGAGACTGACCATCCCCATTGTTGTTCACGCAGCAGCCAATGCCGTGGCACTGGCATTTACCTTCATCTGATCACAGTTTTATCTGACATCCAAGAGTAAAGGAGTATATGTATGTCTCCTTTACTTTCTTTTTTGTAGCTGCTTCAAGTGCTCTTTTGTATAACTGCAGCTGGATAGCATATCGACCTGTAAGAGTCTTCTCATCCCTGACCTTGTCGGTCTTGTAATCCAAAAGAACTATTTCCCCATCTTCAATAAACCATGCGTCCACAATTCCCTGAACCAGAACCATTTCTTCTTCCGGAAATCCCGGGTCAAGCTCTTTTGCAGAAACTCCCATCATAAAGGGCTTTTCTCTAAAAAGCTGCCCTCTGCTCAAGGCTGCTGCCATACGGTTTCCCAGATCCGTTTTAAAATACTGCATGATATCTGCTGGGTTCACTACCTGTGCGTATTCTACGGGTAATATGTGAGCATCAGTATTTTTGCGGATCCAGGCTGACAGAGTCTCTGCAGATAGCTCTTTAAGCGCTTCTTCATCTATGAGCTCCATCACCCTGTGGTAGGCAGTTCCTCTGTCCGCTCCGGTAAGTTCTCCTCCCCTGGTTTTGGACTCTTTTTCCTGCTCCTTCTCCACTTCAAACGCTTCGTGTTTTGCGCCAAACTCATTCTCTTCAATAAGCACTTTTTTCTTCAGTTCAGAAACAGTTGTTTTTGTAAAAAGACCTTTAAGATCCTCGTGGGAATACTTTGCAAATAGTCTTGTCTTAAGTTTTTCCAAAAGCTGCTCATCGTAAATGTCTTTGTTTTCAAGCTCAGTAAGACTTATCTGTGTCCGTACAGCTTCTTTTAAAAGTCCGTTCTTTAAGTCACTGCCACCAATGATTGACACTTTAAGAGAAGGCCCCGTTTCAAGTGTTGAATTTAGTGCATACTTTTGCAGCCATCTCTCCATAGAAGAATGTGAAATCACTGCAGGCAAAACCAGAGATAGATAACTTGAAGCGCTCTCTCTAAGGTCCAGTGGTAGTAGCTGTCCATCTTCTTTTACTGTCGGCATTTTCTTGATAACACCGTCCAGTGCCTTTGCCATATCCTTTACGTGAGCTGTAAGGATAAGTTTTTCCTTTGCTCTTGTTAGAGCAACGTATAAAATCCTTATCTCCTCACCAAGGCTGTCCAGCTCCATTTTCCGGGCAATGATCTTTCGCTTAATGGTATCGTATTTTACACGAAGATCAGTGTTTATGCACTTTACGCCTATGCCCAGATCCATGTCGACTATCATGTCGCCCTTGGTATCCATCCTGTTAAATTCCTTGGAAAGGCCACAAACGAATACCACCGGGAACTCAAGTCCCTTGCTTTTATGTATACTCATTATGCGAACGACATCAGCGTTCTCATCAATTGTTCCGGCTTCTCCATAGTCTGCCTGAACTACTTTTATGTGTTCGATGTAACGGACAAAGTGAAACAGTCCCTTAAAACTTGTTCTCTCAAAATCCGCAGCCTTTCCGAGAAGGAGTTCCACGTTGGCTCTTCTCTGATTGCCTGCAGGCATTGCAGTTACTATAGCCTCGTACCCTGTCCTGTCCAGAAGATCCTCAAGCACCTCATGTACGGGAGTATAAACTGACATCTGTCTGTACTCTTCGATCATGGAGGTAAACTGCCAAAGGCGCCCGGCAAGTTCATCGGGAATATCTATATCGCCCGTTATCCCTTCATAGAAGCTGTCAGCATCAGATAGCTCCGGATTATTATTAATTGCAATTCGTAAAAGAGCCAGTTCCTCATCGCTAAAGCCGCCAAGAGATGAACGCATAACTGCTACCAGAGGTATATCCTGAGTCGGATTGTCTATGACCGACAAAAAATCAAGGAGTATGGCAACTTCCGGCGCATCAAGATATCCGCTCTTTGATTCGGTGTAGGTGGGAATACCCTGGGATTCAAGCACCTGTCTGAAAACGTCATCCCACCCGGACAAAGATCTTAAAAGAACAACAATGTCCTTGTACATCAGCTCATGGTTTTCTTTTCTAAGCTCTATGATGCGTTCTGCAACCATAAGAGCTTCTTTTTCCCGGGCGGACATATCGGAAATACCCGTATCATCCGACTCTGTATCATCAAGAGTATCCAAGCCGTCTATCATCAGAAGTTCAGGCGTTATATCATATGAAGGCTCATCGAACTCTTTTCCCGCTACAAGCTCTGCGTCGATATCATATTCCACGCCTCCAAGGTCCTTACCCATTATCTTTCTAAAAATATAGTTTGTTATTTCAAGGACTTCACTTCTGCTTCTGAAATTGCGGTGAAGGTCAATCCTCCTGTTGCCGGAAGAGACATCCTTACTGAAGCTCCCAAATTTCTCCATGAAGATCTCAGGTCTTGCAAGTCTGAATTTATAAATGCTCTGCTTGACATCTCCCACCATGAATCTCTCTGAGATCCCGGCCTCTTTTCCTGCAATCGCCATAAGGATGAATTCCTGAACATAATTACTGTCCTGATACTCATCAATAAGGACTTCCTTGTAATACTCTCTGTACTCAAGAGCGGTAGTGGTAGGTTCCTTGCTTTGCCTGTCAACCAGTATGTCCAGAGCAAAGTGTTCCATATCTGAAAAATCAATTATCTGCCTCTGTCTCTTTCGCTCATCGAATCTTGCCTTAAATTCAAGAGCCAGTCTGCACAGCTCCTTCACCGCTCTGTCACAGATTGTCATGTTATCAAGAACTGCATCAGCCGGTAGTGCCAGATAATCTTTAATCAGAGATGCAATTTCTTCCTTGACTTCCCCCCTGATATTCTTAACCAGTTCCCTCTTATCTGCATTCACGCTGTTGTCCCTTGTAGAGGGGAGTCTGTCGAATGTAATCCCGCGAATGCCGTTAAATAGGGCATCGTAGGTATTATACCTCAAAGCCGCATAAATACTGTCTTTTTCCCTTTCAACCATATCTCCATACATATATGGCCCGTCAGGTTCCTGACATATTTTTTCTGCGCGCTCCATCATTAAAAAACATTTGTCCAACGTTTTATGGATCAGGTTTACACATTCTTTGACCCAATCCAGTTCATCGAAGTCCGAATCCGCAACTTCGTAATCCGCTGCTCTTTCCCGGAGCCATTCCTCAGGCCATGGCATGCTCATGGAAAACTTAAAGAGATCATTAATATATTCGATTGTTCTGTCATCTCTGCTACCCTTGGCGAAATAATCCATGCAAAAGAGGAAATCGCTGTCCTCTGTACTCTTAGCTGCCTCATACTCCTCTTCTATCAGTTCTTTCATGACTTCTTCCCGGATAAGCTTCAGCTCACCTTCATCAGCCACCCTGAAGGACGGATCAAGGCCAATGGTGTTAAAATTATTTCTTATAATGTATTGACAGAAAGAGTCAATGGTTGTGATCTGTGAGCTGTGTATCAGAGTCTCCTGTTTCTGAAGATGTGCATTATCTGGCTCTGTTATCAGCTTTTTCTCGATAGCTGCCGTTATTTTTTCTTTCATCTGAGCCGCAGCTGCTTTTGTAAAGGTAACAACCAGGAGGCGGTCTATATCAAGCCCCTCCAGCACCATACCTATAATGCGCTCTACAAGAACAGCCGTCTTTCCTGAGCCGGCTGCTGCTGATACCAATATGTTGCTGTCTCTGGCGTCTATTACTGCCTGTTGTTCCTGCGTAAACTTAACATCCATTGTCAATTACCACTTATTATCCTTGCCATTGCTTCTGTCTCGGACAGATCAAGCTTTCTCTTCTTATATCCATCTATTCTGTGATCGAATCCGCATATATGGTTATACACACAGTAGGTGCAGGATTCTTTCTTTCCATCCTCATAAGGATTAACAGAGATATCACCATTTAAGATGTTCTTCCCGAACTCTTTTATCTTCCTGTTTACATATCCGGAAATAGCCTCGTAGTCAGAAAGGGATACCGTCTGGGATCTGGCACTTGGTGTTCCGTCCTTCTTAAACTCCACAGGAATTATGTCAGAACGGCCTGTAAAGCCCTCATCCAGCTTCTTGATCACATCCATATTTTTATTAACCAGTCCGGTCATCTTAAGCTGCGATATTATCTCTTTATTGATATCATTCGTTACCATACCAGTATCTGCCTCGATCATAGGGTCCTGGACATGGTAATACAAAATCGCTGCCGGAACTACATCTTTTCCTCCGGTCATTTTCCTTTGAGTTGCAAGAGCAACATCCATATACATAACGAGCTGAAGCTGAAGACCATAATACAGAGAAGCTACGTTAAACCGGTGTGCCCCGGACTTAAAATCCATGACCTTCACATAGACACAATCACCGTCTTTACATAAATCGATGCGGTCAATTTTTCCTCTTAATTTCATCTTCTCTGTTATGCTATTTTTCTCATCTTCAGAGAGTGTTACATTGATCTCATCAATGTTGCCCGCTTCCTGAAAACTCATTTCCACAAAGGCAGGTTCAAAGGAACCCTTTGAAATCTGGTATTTCAGCGTATCAACAGTTCTTGTGAGGATCCTTCTGATACGGTCTGCCATGTGCTGATTGCCGGCACTGCTTCTTAAAATTGTCTCTCCGTAGCTGTCTATGCATTCTGTTAAAGCTTGATTTAATATCTTGTCTGAATCTTCCTTTGACAAACTTTTCCAATCAATACCTTTTGATATTATTTCTCCGGTATATTTTTCCAGCACCTTGTGGAAGACGTTTCCAAGGTCAGAAGCCTCAAAAGAGTACTCCTGCCGCTCATCCAGCATGAGTCCGTACCTGACAAAGTGTGCATATGCGCAGCTTGCATACTGTTCAAGCCTGCTTACGCTGTTTTCAAGGTTTGCTCCATACAAAGCAAGTGCTACAGCCTTGGCAATAGGTACTGATTCATAGTGAGCAAATGCCGCTTTGGTAAGTCTCTCCACAAAAGCATTCTCATTACTCTCCTCAAGAACCTTTTTCAAGGTAAACATACCATCTTTTTCCAAAGAAGTAATGTGTCCGCCTGCATACTCCCTGATCAAAGATGAAAAGACATCCACCGCATCCCTGTTATTTATCAGAAGCTCATCAAAGCACTTTTCCATGGGTCTGTCTATCAATAGTCCGTCAAACATCTGCTGGAGCTTTGGTATCAGATAAGCAGGCCTAAGGCTCTTTCCCTCGCTATCCAGCTCACTGAATGACAAAAACAGCTTATCTGTGGGCTTTGTCAGATTCATATACAGATAGAGCCTTTGAATATACATCTGCTGCCTTGGTGTTGGCGCAAACTCAACATCACTGCAGTTTTCCATAAGGAACTGCCTGTCAATATCAGAGAGAATCCCACCGCTTCCTGCGCTCTTTGGAATATTGGTATCATTGACGCCTACAAACAATACCACTCTGACCTCTTTAAGCCTCGTTCTCTCTATATCTCCAACAATTATCCTGTCAACATCCTGGGGAATTGTACCAACCTGTATATCCCCAAAGCCTGCGCACAGCACATCCCTAAACTCTGTAAGATCTGTGTTCTCATCTCCTATAAGTTCCTTCATCTGGGATATGAGTTCAATTATCCTGTCATATATCTGATCATATTCTCTGGCCTTTTTAAGATCGCCCTTAGCTTCAAACATCTCTTTGTAAGCCATGAGCTTATCCCGGGAATCATTGGCCTCAATCATTGAAACAAGGGCATCTGCAACATCCACAACCCTGCCCTGTCTGCAATCCTCCAAAGGTTTAAGATCCTCTGTTATCTTATCCCTCATGCTGTCCAGTTTATTAAGGATTTCCACCTGCTTTTCATCTGTATCTTTGATCCTGCTGCCGAACTTCTTTGGCATCCTTCGAAGGAATCTGTCCTGCCACTGACCCTTTCCTTTTATTCCCAGAGCTCTGACATAATTCTCAAGAAGGTCAATGTCTTTTGCATCAAAAGAAGTCATTCCGCTTCTCATGTAATGGAATACATCCTCATACCTGTATCCCGAAATGACGATGTTAAGAGCACTTGTTATGTATTCAATAAACGGATTGAGCATCAGACCCACGTTCTGATCAAGGTATACCGGAATGCCAAACTTCTGCGCCTGTCTTTCGATAAGGCTCCCATAGCTTTCAAGATTCCCACACACGAGTGCAATATCCCTGTATGCGTAGCCTTCTTTCTTAACAAGATCAGCCACCCTTACCAGAGCCATATGGGTCTCCTCTAATGGATTGGTAGCCTCGCTTATGAATATGGAGTTATTCTCCTTAGTAAATTTCTCATTGTTATAGCGGAAAAGAGCTTTTTCCAAAAATGCCAGGGGCGGATTCTCTTTAAGCCTTTGAACAGGCCAGCCCTCAATGAAGGTATCGAATTTTTCTTCATGCCTCAGCTTTCTGAATGCCTCAAAGTCAGGAATATCAGATCCGTTTTCTTTTTGTATCTCATATTCAAGTTTCTCCAGATCCCTGACAGTCTTTTTGCTGAGCATAAAGAGCTCCTGCTCCTGTATTTCATCGGAATACGGGTCTACTTTAGGATCAATTGTTATTGTAAATATAATTTCTCTGCATAGTCTTAAAAGCTCTTTTATAACCCTGTACTGTATAGGGGTGAAACCTGTAAATCCGTCAAAGACAATCACACTGTCCCTGATTATCTCTGACTTTGGAAGTGCTCTGCATAGAATATCAAGCGTTTCTTCTGTAGTGATATATTTGCCGTTAATGTATTCAAGAAAACTTCTGTACAGGAGCCTGAGATCTTTTAGCTTGGCATTTAGCGCACCTTTCTTAGAGCTCTTTTCCTCAAGAAGGGAAAGCGCATTGTCGTCGATACCGTACATCATGAACTCTGATATAGTGGATTTGACCTCATCCAGATACCCGGGTTTGTGCATATTCCTGCCTATAACAGGAAGTTCATCTCCAAGTATGTCTGACACATGCCTAAGTACCAGGCTCTTTCCCACATCATCCAGCACAGAAAAAGAGCCATGGCCCGTCTCCTCAAATACTCTGTGGGAGAGCCTGCCAAAGCTCAGTACGTCTATGTTCATGATGGCCTTGGAAGGATGCATCTTAACCACATCCTTCTGCGTCTGCATCGTGAACTGGTCCGGAACAATTATAAGAAAGTCAGTTGCCGGATCTTCTATGCTCCTGTCAATAATCTCTTTATATAATCCAGTGCTCTTCCCCGCACCGGAAGCCCCAAAACAAAACTTAAGCATCACAATTCATCCAATCATTTCCATATATCATCCCTTATTTCATCAGCATATCTGCAAAGAGAAATAAACTTCCACCTGTTATTATAATAATACGGCAGAATCATGTACATCTGCATTCTTCCCTGATCTCCGGGAATTGCAGAGTGATAGTAGTCCACAACATATTCCGTTCCAGCTTCTTTTATCCTGTCACGAACAGTAGTCATATCATAAAACTTTCTGAACCTGTCCCTATCCTCAGGATACAGGTACATGTTGGAGTATATCTCAACGGCCTTAACCGCGTTGTTTTCATAGTCTGCCACAGCCAGCTGGTCAGTATTGAGGAAGATGTTATCAACCGTTCCATCCTCGTCGTATAGATCAACCCTGAAATACTGATTGAAGACATGGGACATGGCAACGCGAAGGCTCTCCGCTATGTCATTTTCTTCATGGATTGTTGTATTTCTGGAAACGACAGCATATGCCTTTTTGCCCTTGGCTTCAGCCAGGAACCTGATCTTATTGTTAACTGTATTACCATTTGTAACTATATCTAGCACTGATCTGTGGTCAGGATTGGCCTCAGCCCTCTCGAGAGCGGCAATAAACTCCAACACATCCGGCAGATCCCTGTTCAGATACTGCCTGTTTGTATCCTCCATAGATGCAAAACCAAGAGAACTAAGGAACCCCTTATATGCATTGTTGGCATAGATAAACTGAATATGATCATTCTCCATCTCAGTAATAGCTATAGGAATATTGTTGGAAACCTCCATGCTCCTTGGGCGCAGAGGCGTATTTCCAAGCAGATTGATATCACCTATGCTGTCATAGTACCTACTCAGTTCAAAATCTTCACATACATCAAAACTGCAGTCCTCTGACCTGACAAAATCATCTATTGATTTGGGTTTGCCAAAGAGATACCCCTGCAACTTCTCGCAGCCTATCCTTCTAAGGAACTCGTATTGTTCCTGAGTCTCAACGCCCTCCGCAAGCGTGTGGATCCCCAGCTCTTTTGCCATATTTACAATTGTGCCAATAATAATAGGTGTTTTTTTATTGGTCTCAAAGCTCCTAAGGAAATCCATATCAATCTTAAGCACATCAAACTCATAGTTCTTAAGGTTGTTAAAAGAGCTGTAACCTGATCCAAAATCATCCATCCAGACTTCATAGCCGGCTTCTCTGAACTTGCGTATCTGATCGCCAAGGAAGTCCGAACCTGATGTCAGTGCACTCTCTGTAACCTCAATATGCAAAAGCTCCCTTGGGATATCATACTTCTCCCTGCACTTATCAATCTCATCCATGATGTCGCACAGCTCAAAATCAAGCTGAGAGAGATTGACAGATACCGGTTCCACCGCATATCCAATGTTTATATCGTCCCTGATATCCCTGCACACCATATCAATAATGCAGATATCAAGCCTGTGTACAAGGTGTACGTTCTCAAGCACTTCAACAAAGATAGCAGGTGATATGAGTCCCTTATTGGGATCCTGCCATCTGGCAAGAGCTTCATAACCGCATACTTTTCCTGTAAGTGCCCTTACTTCTTTCTGATAATATACCTTGAAATAATTGTTCTTAAATGCACTCTCAAAATTATCTATAACATACTGGCGAAGCTCATTTTTCTTTTCCAGCTCTTCATCATAGAAATTGATATCCTTGTCGTAGACCTTTATGATGTCATCACAGGCAACCTTGGCTCTGTCCACCATGATAACAGGGTCCTCTTCATCTCCCCTGGCAATGTATATACCGGCCTTAAAACGAAGGCGCAGCCCCTTATCATGTTTTGCAGAGGCTTCAAACAGCCTTAAAACCTTATGTGTTATTTCTTTTTCATCAAGGGAATCTGCAAGGATAATGAACTGATCAGCAGCAGCTCGACCTGCCAGCTCATCAGGAAAGATTGAAGTGATTTCAGACGCAACGCCCCTCAGGAACTCATTGCCTCCCGCAAAACCATACTTCTGATTGAACGCCTTGAAGTTCATAACATTCAAATAAATGATAACCGAGCTGCCTGAAGCAGCATGTTTACCATGGCCCTGTAAGTGACTTAAGATTCCGTTCAAATTGTGGAGTCCAGTCAGATCATCAATATGGTCAAACTGAGCAATATCCTGAATGTTCTTATTGTCCATCGGTGCCCCTCATGTACACTATACCACTATAATAGTATAACATGTTTTATGCATAATTATCACTTATTCCTGTTATATCTCCTCACTCTGTTTATATGCCTCTCAAAATCCCCACTGTCTATAAGACTGGCGACCACAAGCTGATCCAGGGTCGGAACCGGACATTCATAAAAACCTATACTATTGTTAAAGAGCTCTGTCAGATTCGTTGGAAGCACCATATATGCACATCTTACATAGCTTCCAATAGTCCTTGTAAATGTATTAACGTAGATAACCCGTCCTTCCTCATCCAACGAAAAAATGGTTTCCTCCGGCTTTCTACTGGGTGTAAATTCCGATTCAAAGTCATCTTCGATAATATATCCATCGTTTTTCCTGCTCCATTTAAGATACTCCCTCTTTTTAGAGGCAGAAGCCGTAACACCACTTGGAAAGCTTCTGTACGGCGTTATATGAAGTATCTTTACATCGCTGTTCCAAAGCTCGTCACTCTCAATCCCATCATGCCCAAGTTTTAGCATACCAAGCCTTGCTCCGCCTGCAGAATAAACCTTTGCAATCTTCTGGTATGACGGGCTCTCAACGCCATATAGCACGTCTCTTCCAAAGGTCTGCACAATAAGGCCATACAGATACTCCGCACCTGCGCCTATCACAATCTGGTCAGGAGATACCTTTAGTCTCCTTGACCTTAGAAGATACCAGGCAATTGCGCTTCTAAGCTCGAACATACCGTTCTTGGGTGATTTCTGCATCAGATAATCATCAAATTCACTCAAAACCTTCCTGACAGTTTTAGCATAGATTGAATAGGAAAAACGGGGTTCATTTGTTGCATCCGGTTCAGCTGATTCCTTCACAGGCTTTTTTACAAAAACATCTGTTATTTTCCTGGTTCCTGCATATATGTCGCTGTCGTCAAAAGACACATAATAGCCACTCTTCTGTTTCGGTACAATATAACCTTCCTGCACAAGAAGCTCATAGGCATGTTCCACAGTTATAACACTCATCCCCATGGCATCCGCCATAACGCGCTTTGATGGGAGCTTTGATCCCACAAAATACCTGCCATTTATAATATCCTCTCTGACCTGTTCATATATTTTCAGATACCGCTTTTCATTCTCCATGACATCCTCGCCAATCTGGTTATATAAAATATTCTATTTCTGATATTTTTAATATTATCAGTTTGATGATATATTGAGTTCAGTTTGTTAGTCAAGGCAGAAATACTTAAGGCACAAGGAGGAGAGTTCAAATGAGCCAAACAGAAACAATGAAAAAAAGTTTAAGGGCAACCAACCAGGTAAGGTGGATCACCATAACAGGTGTATTTACCGCACTAAACATCATTCTGGCATCACTGCCAATCCCCACCCCAACAGGTAATATCTATCTTTGTGACATGATCATATGTACAGCTGCTCTTTTACTGGATCCTGTTGCAGCCTTTGTTGTGGGAGGAATTGGTTCTTTTATCGGCGATATGCTCATGTATCCTGCAGCAATGTTCGTTTCTCTGTTCACACATGGATTGCAGGCAGTTGCAGTGTCCCTTATTGCTCACTCAAATATCGGCACCTCAAAACACGCCCAATTTTTGCGCGCTCTTATTGCTACTTTAGTTGGGGCTGTTATAATGGTAGTTGGGTATTCTATTGGTAATGCCTTCTTTTATGGAGACAAGAGCATGGCTACAGCAATCGTCAAGATACCCAAGAATACCACTCAATCCCTTTTTGGCGCTGTAATGTCACTGCTTATTTGTTATAAAGCAGGCCTTGCAAAGATCTTTGCCAAGATGGAGCTTGATTGAACCATAAAACAAAATAAAGGCAGGGAATTCTAATGAATTATTCTGAAATCAAGGCTCAGGCCAGCCAGGCTATCACAGAAATTCTTGAAAGTGCCAGAATGACTGAAGGTTCCATATTCGTGATCGGATGTTCTTCCAGCGAGATTCTGGGTGACCAGATAGGCACAGCTACCAACCTGGACTCAGCCAATGCTGTATTTGACGGGATTATACCTATCCTGAAAAAGAGAGGCATTTTCGCAGCAGCTCAATGCTGTGAACACCTGAACAGAGCTCTGGTAGTTGAAAGAGCTTGTATGGAGAAATATGGATTTGAGCAGGTCAACGCCATTCCTCAGCCAAACCACGCAGGCGGTGCTTTCGGTACTGTGTGTTATGAGCGGTTTGATGATCCGGTTCTTGTAGAGAACATAAATTCAAGGGCAGATGCCGGAATCGACATCGGCGGGACCATGATAGGAATGCATATGCATGCCGTTGCTGTTCCCATGAGAATTTCTCTTCGCAAGATTGGTGAGGCTCCTATCATATGCGCCCGTCACAGGCCCAAATATGTAGGTGGTCAAAGAGCTATCTACGATCAGAACCTTATCTAAGAATAAAATATCAGGACGTCAAAAGGCTCCCGCCGGAGCAATTATCCGGCGAGAGCCTTTATTATTTCTCTTACTGTCTTTACAGCATAACGAACTTCTGAGTTGTATCGCTGAGCTGTTCAGTAACCTCATTATTTCTGTCGATGGCTTCGGTGATCTTCTTGATACCTCCAACAATCTCCTGAGAACTCTCAGCAGACTGGGATATAGCCTGTGAGCTTTCAATAACAGAATTGCTGATAAGCTGAACTGATTCAACCATCTCAGTCATGATATCATTAAGATTCTCAGCCTTTTCATTGAAGTTGCCAAGCATCTCTTCCATTATGTCTGCTGTATGCTCGTACTTCTCACCTGTAGCAACAAACTCATCATAGTCGCTGATAACCTGGCCATTGATGTAATCAAGCACTGCCTGGGCATTCTTTGCAAGGTTGTTAACTGCCTCGGTAACCTCATTACTGATAACCTGAATATTGCCAGCAGTCTGTCTGCTGTTTTCAGCAAGCGAACTGATCTCAGTTGCAACAACAGAGAATCCTTTTCCTGCCTCTCCTGCTCTTGCTGCCTCAATTGATGCATTGAGAGCAAGGAGGTTCGTCTGTCCTGCAATATCAAGGATAACCTTGGTAAGTTCATTGATCTGTGCAACCTTCTCAGATTCATGTACCGATTGCATAAGTGTTTCGGAAAGACTTGCCACCTGATCTCCGGCCTGGGCCTTTTTACTTGTTACCCTTGCCTTAAGCTCATCAGCCTCAGCCTTGATGCCGCTTGCTGTCTTTGTTCCTTCAGTTGCCTGATCAGCAATATCCTGAGCAGCCGACTTAACACCCTCAACAGACTCGTTTATATGGGATACGTTTCCTGAAACGGTCTCCATACTTGCTGAAAGTTCTTCAAGAGCCGCAGATGTGTTGGTCACGTTGTCATCAGCTATATGAAGCTGGGACGTTACTTCTTCTGAAGACTCTGTAAGAACTACTGAACCATCCTTTACATCCTTCATTATTCCCTGAAGGGTCTCAATAAAGTGATTGATACCGGATGTTATAAACAAAAGCTCAGATTTTGTCTTAGTCTTGATCCTTGCTGTAAGGTCACCCTGTCCTGCCTCAATGTTGGTGATGATTCCATTAACCTCATCTGCAATACTTCTGATCTTCTTAACAATATTCTTGTAGCTGATAAGGAAGCTCACTATAACAAGTGCTATGATCGCAAACATACCAAACATGGCAGTATAATTGCCTGACTTAAGGAGCGCGGTCATCATTGTCGTAGTTGAATTTGCCGATGCACTGATAGCCTCATCCAGCACCTTTGTGGAGTGGAATATTGCAACCTTCTGGATCTCAGCCTTATCAAAAAGGATTGTATAAGCTGAATCCTTATCGCCTGCATCACACTTTGCAATAGAGGAATCAATAAACTTAAGAAGTCTTGTGTACTGTTCTCTTATCTCTGCCATCTGTGCTGTGGCTTCTGCATTGTTTACCGTGGCAAAATCCGATTCCAGCGCCGAAATGTCTTTTTCTATAGTTGCTTTTACCGCCTCTATCTGAGGAAGAAGTGACTGCTTGGTCTCATCAGCGGTAGTAGCCACATAACCTGTAGTCTGGTCATACAAAGACATGACATCGCTCTTAAGATTAGCCTCATCCTGTGTAAGCCTCATCATTGTCTGGAACATCTCAATACTTGTTGTAGTGGATGTTTTCATGGATGTCATTACAAAGCTCATTACAATGATAAACGCTATCAAAATAGAAACGTTTGCCATCAGAATCTGGAACATAATCGAATTGGTCTTTTTAACGCGTACTTTTTCTTCTCTCATGCTCCCCTCCTTACAGCTTTGAATACCAGTCACTGGCAACCTTCTTAAACTCCTTCAGGAAACCTGCAGCGTCAAGATCTCCCTTTGCGTACTTCTGATATACAAAGGAGAATCCGTTCTGACCAAGTCCCTCTGCCATTTCCATCCAATGCCAGCTGGAAGTTTTTCCCGCTGAAATGTAACTTGAAATAACAGGAGCGAAAGGATCCGAAGCAACATATTTACAATCAACAAAAGGACTTGCAAATCCTGCCTGCTCAACAAGTATCTGTTGAGCAGTGTCCTCTGAGCACCACTGAAGGAATGCAAGAGCGGCATCTACATGGCCTTCCTTGGATACTGCCCACCAGTTGGGAGCACTTGTCAGGATAGTGTCCATTCCATCTTCAAATGCATAAGGTATCATTCCAACCTGGAAATTGCCGGCTTTTGCGTATGCATCTGAATCGTCACCTGTCAGTGTAGCCCCGATCCATGACCCCTGGGTTACAAAGGCATATTTGCCGGCAGCAAAGTTAAGAACCTGATCATTGTAGGTTCCGTTTACAAGAAGCGCGGGATCGGAATACTGATTGAAAAGACCTATCATCTCAGCAAAGTGTGAGAACCTGCTGTCATCTATTCCGCCGCCGTTTGACATAAGGTCTATGTATGTTGTATCTGACCTTGAAAGTCCGGAGTCAATATATACACCTGTGATATGGTTTCCTGCTGACCATCCAAGGTTCTCAGGCTCAGCGCAGTAACCTATAACAGCCGTCAAACCAAGTTTATCCTTCTGGGAATCTATGGTCTCAAAGGCTTTTTTCATAGCGGCAGGACCTGTGATAGATGCGGGATCCACTCCAGCTTTAGCCAGAATATCTGCATTATAAGCAAGACCAATAGCTTCTGTTGTATATGGGAAGCCAAGAGTTCCATAGGTTGCATCTTTATATGCAGCATCAGTTCTTCCGGCCCAGTCCTGATCGCTCATGTCAACCAAAAGGCCTTCCCAGTTGCCAAATCCTGACGACTCACAGGCAATAATGTCAGGCATCTGATCAGAGAGATAATATCCCTTAAGAGTTGCCTGGGCATCTACACCTGACTGGACGGTGATGACGTTGACCTTGATCCCGGTCTCCTTCTGATACTGCTGTCCAAGAGCCTCTATCTGGCTTGCAACCTCACTCTTGATATTTAATAAAGAGATAGAATCCACAGTTTCTGTTGCACTGTCGGTCTCTACCTCTTTACTTTGTCCGCAGGCTGATAAAATGCACATAAAAGCAAGCATCAGCGCCAGCGGTAAACTATGAATTTTTTTCATGGCGCTCATCCTTTCTATTCAAAAATAATGAAAGTCGTACGTATAAATTATACGTTATTGCGCACACAAAATCATGGATTTAAGAATTATATAATACTAATTTAATAATTTGTATTTAAGTACTGCAAAACTCTGTGGCTGCATCTTAAGTGATGCCTCGTGAATTTCCACCTGACCGATCTCATAGACCTTCTGATACTTCTTTGAAAGGCTTGCTGAAGCCTTTTTGTCTGAAGGGTTCACTGCCACAACAAGGTCTCCTCTTTTGAACACAAACGGGAACTCCTCTTTTTCTGCATATACTACTTCAAAAGAGCTGTCGGCCTGTAGGTCCCTGTACTCGTGACGGAGCTTTGTAAGAGCCTTTACAGTGTTTAAAAGAGAATCAGGGTCTTTTGCCTGATCTTCTACTGTAGGTGCATCCAAAGAAGGGTCAACCGGAAGGTAGAGCTTATCAGCAGGAGCACTTGAAAATCCCTTGTTGGCGCTGTTATCCCACTGCATTGGAGTTCTGGAGCCGGTTCTTGTGTAGCCTCCCTCCTTGGTTGGAATATCAAGGTATCTCATTCCTATCTCATCGCCATAGTAAATAAATGGAACTCCGGGAAGAGTAAGGAACAGGCCATACGCGATCTTAAGCTCATGATAATCTAAAGTCCTTCTTGGGCGAGGAGTATCGTGATTGCAGGTGATGAAGCTTATAAAGCCATAGTCCTTGGTGCCATCATACTTAGGAAGATAGTCATTGAGGAACCTGATGATATCGCCGTTTCCATCTTTCTTAAGGAAGCTGTGATCGCCGCCCTCTGTCTCGTAGTCACGAATAAGAGTGTTGTAGCCATTTCCCCTATGGTCAAGATAAAAGTCAGCATGGAAACCGCTCTTAAGGGCCTGGTGAGGATTGCTCCACTCTGATATTATGGCTGCTTCCGGATAATCCTTATCCAGCATTTCACGGATGTTCTTCCAGATTGCGCCGGTTGCTGATTTATTCTCATCATCCTCTTTTACAAGAGAATCAGCCATATCAACTCTGAAGCCATCGCACCCATGGTCAAGCCAGAAGCGCATCACATCCTTCATAGCCTCTCTGGTTGCTATACATGCCGGATCATCAGGAGCTTTCTGCCAGTCGGCAGTTCTTTTAAGAAAACCGTAGTTAAGAGCGGGCTGGCACTTAAAGAAATTAAGCATGTAGCAACCGTTTCTGTCTGCCTCTCCTCCGATGTAAGGATGGCCTGCGATTCCCTCTATCCAGCCGTTGGTCCAGACGTATCTGTCTGAGTATTCATTCTTTTCTGCCTTTTTACTTTCAAGGAACCATGCATGTTCCTCGGAGGTATGCCCGGGTACAAGGTCTAAAAGTACATGGATACCACGTTTATGAGCCTCATCAAAAAGCCTGTACAGATCCTCATTTGTTCCATATCTGTCAGCAACCTTTTTGTAGTCCCTTACGTCATATCCTGCATCCTTGAAAGGTGAGTCATAGCAGGGGTTAATCCAAAGCGCATTGCACCCCAGATCCTTGATATAATCAAGCTTTTCTATGATTCCGTTAAAGTCACCTATACCATCTGAATTGGTATCATTAAAGGACTGGGGATAAATCTCATAAAATACTGCATCGTTTAACCACTTTGGCATTTCGCACCTCCCGGAAGCACTTTCACTTATACTGTTTGTCATTAAACATTATCACACAATTTGGTAATTTGCCACAAGAAATTGGAAACGTTTCCGAGAAAAAATTTGTTCAATATTTACCTTGCAATAATAAACAAAAAAAGGTATCCTACTTGTGTCTGTACAACTGGCGGATAAGTGGGTAACCACATGGGAGTACAGATAGTAGAATTGATCAGTCGACCGCCTGGGCAACCGCTTTTAGTGGCATGCCCAGGCGGTTTTTTTCATGAAGGGAGATAAATTTCATGACAGATTTAAAGAAGGAAATCAGCAGCACCACCTATCCCGGAAGAGGCATCATCCTTGGAACTTCAGAGGATGGAAAGCATGCAGTATGTGCTTACTTCATCATGGGAAGAAGTGAGAATTCAAGAAACAGAGTCTTTGTAGAGGACGGTGACGGAATAAAGACAGAGGCTTTTGACCCTTCCAAGATGGAAGATCCAAGCCTTATCATCTACGCTCCTGTTCGTGTTCGCGGAACATCAACAATCGTTACAAACGGCGACCAGACAGATACTATCTACGAGCTTATGCAGGCAGGCCAGAGCTTTGAGGAGTCACTGAGAACAAGAGAATTTGAGCCGGATGCTCCAAACTATACCCCTAGAATTTCAGGCATCATGAATCTTAAGGGTGGCAAGTATGATTTTGCTCTTTCAATCCTTAAGAGCAATCACGGCGATCCTTCTTCATGTCAAAGATTTACTTACACATATGAAAATCCCAAGGCCGGCGAAGGCTTCTTTATCCACACCTACATGGGTGATGGCAATCCCCTTCCAAGCTTTGAGGGCGAGCCTACTTCAGTTAATGTTTCCGGTGATATAGACAAGTTTGCTGAGGATGTATGGACTTCACTCAACGCCGACAACAAGGTATCTCTTTTCGTAAGATATATTGACATTGCTACAGGCGCTAAGGAAACCAGAATTTTCAACAAGAATATCAAAAAAGACTGATGACTATTTCTTAAAGGGATAAGGAGAAAACGGATATGAAAGAACTTGAACTTAAATACGGATGCAACCCCAACCAGAAGCCTTCAAGAGTATACATGGAAAACGGACAGGACCTTCCCATCGAAGTATTAAACGGACGTCCAGGATACATCAACCTTCTTGATGCATTAAACGGCTGGCAGCTTGTTTCTGAGCTTAAAAAGGCCACAGGACTTCCTGCAGCAACATCCTTCAAGCATGTTTCACCTGCAGGCGCAGCTGTTGGAACACCTCTTACAGATATTGAGAAAAAGATCTACTGGGTTGAGGATCTTGGGGAACTTAGCCCACTTGCAAACGCTTATGCGAGAGCCAGAGGCGCAGACAGAATGTCATCCTTTGGAGATTTCATTTCTCTTTCAGATGAGTGCGACGTTGATACAGCAAGACTTGTTAAAAGAGAAGTATCAGATGGTATAATTGCACCCGGCTATACAGATGAAGCCCTTGAGATATTAAAGAGCAAGAAGAAGGGCAACTACGCAATCATCAAGGTTGATCCAAACTATGTTCCTGAACAGATTGAGAAAAAGCAGGTGTTTGGTGTTACTTTTGAGCAGGGTCACAACTTCGTTGAGATCGGTGATGACATGCTCTCAAATATCGTAACTGACAACAAGGATCTTCCTCAGTCATCTAAGATTGATCTCATCATTGCCCTGATCACACTTAAGTACACACAGTCCAACTCAGTGTGCTACGTAAAGGGTGGACAGGCTATCGGAATCGGCGCCGGACAGCAGTCCAGAATCCACTGCACAAGACTTGCAGGTTCCAAGGCTGACAACTGGTTCCTTCGCCAGGCACCACAGGTTCTTAACCTTCCATTCCTTGATACTATCGGTCGTCCAGACAGAGACAATGCCATCGACCTCTATATCGGTGAGGACTACATGGATGTTCTTGAGGATGGCAAGTGGCAGAACATCTTCAAAGAAAAGCCCGCTGTATTTACCAGAGAGGAAAAGAGAGCATGGCTTGATAAGAACACTGATGTAGCCCTTGGATCAGATGCCTTCTTCCCATTTGGCGATAACATTGAAAGAGCCTTTAAGAGCGGTGTTAAGTATGTGGCTCAGCCCGGCGGTTCAGTAAGAGATGACAACGTTATCGAAGCTGCAAACAGCCACAACATGGTAATGGCATTCACAGGACTTCGCCTGTTCCATCACTAATCTAAAGTCAATTAGAGCAAAAAAATCCCCTTGCTGTGATAAATCACGCAAGGGGTTTTTATTATTCTACTGTAACGCTCTTTGCAAGGTTCCTTGGCTTATCTACATCAAGTCCCTTTGCAACTGATGTGTAGTAACCAAGAAGCTGAAGAGGAATAATTGCAAGGCTTCCTACAAAGTGCTCATCAACCTTGGGGATATATACTGTGAAGTCACACTGATCTTCTACATTGTATCTTCCATAGGTTGTAAGTCCCATAAGGTATGCACCTCTGCTCTTACACTCTACCATGTTGGAAATTGTCTTCTCATAAAGAGCTGGCTGAGTAAGAACACCTATTACAAGAGTTCCTTTTTCAATAAGAGAAATTGTACCATGCTTAAGCTCTCCTGCTGCATACGCCTCGGAATGGATGTAGCTTATTTCCTTCATCTTAAGGCTTCCCTCAAGGGAAATAGCATAATCAACACCTCTTCCAATAAAGAAGATATCGTGAGCGTTGGAGAACTTGGCTGCGAACCACTGAATCCTCTCTTTTTCTTCAAGAATCTTCTCCATCTTATCAGGCAGAGTCTTAAGCTCACTTATATAGTACTTTATCTTCTCAGGATCAGTGATAGTGCCCCTTGCCTCTGCAAGCCTGAGTGTAAGGATATAACCACAAACAAGCTGAGCGCTATATGCCTTAGTTGTAGCAACAGAAATCTCCGGTCCTGCTATTGTGTACATTACATGATCGGCTTCTCTTGCAATGGATGATCCAACAACATTGACAATGGCAAGAGTCTTAAGTCCTTTTTCCTTGGCCATACGAAGAGCAGCAAGTGAATCTGCTGTCTCACCGGACTGGGAAATAACCACTACAAAAGCATTGGGATCAAGTGCCATATTGCGATATCTGAACTCTGATGCCAGTTCAACTCTAACAGTAACACCAGTGAGTTCTTCAATCACATACTGCATTTCCATTCCAACATGCCATGCTGATCCACAGGCCACAATGTATATCTGTGAAAGATTCTCTATTTCTTCCTCAGTAATACCTACTGTAGAAAGATCGATCTTATCTCCATTAATATACTTGCCGATGGTGTCTGCTACTGCCTTGGGCTGCTCATGAATCTCCTTCATCATGAAGTGCTCAAAGCCACCCTTTTCAGCTGCTTCAGCAGAGAAGGTAACGGTTGTAACCTCTTTTTCTACAACATCGCCATCGATATTGAAGAAGGTCACTTCTCCAGCCTTTATCCTTGCCATCTCCATGTTATCAATATAGTATACATCTCTTGTATACTTGAGAATGGCCGGAACATCGGAAGCTATAAAGGACTCATCATCCTTTACACCGATTATCATAGGAGACTGCTGCCTTGCAACATAGATCTCATCAGGATGATCCTTGAACATTACCTCAAGGGCATAAGAGCCACGTACTCTCACAAGAGTCTTTGCGATGGCATCGATAGGGCCCATCTTGTACTTCTTGTAGTAGTAATCAACAAGCTTAATGAGAACCTCGGTATCTGTATCTGAGTAAAACTCATAGTTGTGTCTTATGAGCTTCTCCTTGAGCTCCTGGAAGTTCTCAATGATTCCGTTGTGAACACCCACAACCTCAGACTCAACTGTTCCGGAACCTGATCCAGTGCAGTTACCACTAACGTGGGGATGCGCATTTGTAAGGCTGGGGGCGCCGTGTGTAGCCCATCTTGTATGACCGATACCACAGCATCCTGCCAAAGCATTACCACCGTTTGTCTTATTTGAAAGATTTACAAGCTTACCCACAGCCTTAACTACAACTGCATCCTCAGCTCCGTCTCTTACAGCAAGACCGGCAGAATCATATCCTCTGTATTCCAGTTTTGAAAGCCCGTCAAGAAGTATTGGGCCGGCCGGTTTATGGCCTATATATCCAACTATTCCACACATATTATTATTCTAAATGACCTTTCTGGCGAATTACATCGATAACCTGATCAACGTACTTCTCGCAAATTTCATCACTTTCTGCTTCAACCATGACTCTGATTACAGGCTCTGTTCCTGACTCTCTTACAAGGATACGACCTGTATCACCAAGAACCTTTGAAACCTCTTCTACTGCCTTCTGAACGTCAGGGTCATTCTGAGCATCGGGTTTGCTCTTTACTCTTACATTCTTAAGAACCTGAGGATAGAATACTACAGGTGCAGCAAGCTCGCTCATTGGCTTTTCCTTGGCAAGCATTACTTCCATCATCTTAAGGCTGGTAAGAATTCCATCACCTGTTGTAGCGTACTTGGTAAAGATGATATGTCCTGACTGCTCACCGCCTACGCGATGTCCATAGGTTACCATATTCTCGTATACGTACTTGTCACCAACCTTGGTCTTCTCGTACTCAATGCCAACCTTATCAAGAGCCTTATACAGGCCGAAGTTACTCATGATTGTTGTTACAACCTTGTTGTTCTGAAGCTTGCCCTGCTCCTTGAGGTAGAGTCCATAGATATAGATGATGTGATCACCTGTAACTACATTGCCCTTCTCATCTACGCAAAGACATCTGTCTGCATCTCCGTCGAAGGCAAATCCAACATCAAGGCCCTTTTCAACCACATACTTCTGAAGATGCTCGATATGAGTTGATCCGCAATCAGTGTTGATGTTGTAACCATCAGGCTCGTTATTGATAACATAAGTCTTAGCGCCAAGAGCATCAAATACACCCTTAGCAATCTGCCATGATGCGCCATTTGCACAGTCAAGTCCAACCTTCTTATCCTTAAAGCTGAACTTTGAATTGGAAATGAGGTATCCTACATAGCGGTTTCTTCCTGCAACGTAGTCAACAGTTCTTCCAATCTCGTTTCTCTCTGCAACAGGGATTTCAATCTTGCCGTCGATGTAATCTTCAACGCGAAGGATTGTCTCCTCGTCCATCTTCTCGCCATCACCATTAAAGAGCTTGATTCCATTATCATAATATGGATTGTGAGATGCGGAGATCATGATACCGCAGTCAAAATCATCAACTCTTGTGATATATGCAACCGAAGGTGTTGTTGTAACGTGCATGATATATGCATCTGCTCCACTTGCCATAAGACCAGTACAGAGCGCATACTCAAACATGTAGCTGCTTCGTCTTGTGTCTTTTCCGATTACAATTTTGGCCTTCTTGCCATGGTTGGCACCATAGTACCATCCAAGATATCTTCCGATCAGTACTGCATGCTCGAAAGTAAGATTCTTATTAGCTTCACCTCTGAAGCCGTCTGTTCCAAAATATTTTCCCATTTTAGCGTTCCTCCTTGTGAATGATCTCACCGCTGTTCTTATAAATAGAGTTCTCTGGAACAACTCCTCTTACACAGGATGTGGGATATACGTTTGAATAACGTCCAATAACTGTACCTGGGTTGCAAACAGAATTGCAGCCAACCTCTACATGATCACCGAGCATTGCGCCGAATTTCTTCATGCCGGTCTCAATATTCTCTGTACCGTTATGAACAACTACAAGCTTCTTATCGCTCTTTACATTAGATGTGATAGAACCGGCACCCATGTGTGAATAATATCCAAGGATACTATCGCCAACATAGTTGTAATGAGGGGTCTGTACGTGATCAAAAAGAATTACATTCTTGAGCTCAACACTGTTACCAACTACGCAGTCAGCACCAACAAGAGCGCTGCCACGAATGAATGCTCCGTGTCTTACCTCAGTGTTTGGTCCGATGATGCATGGGCTTCCAAGATATGCACTCTCGAATACCGTAGCGGTCTTATGTACCCATACATGCTCCTTAACCTCTGTGTACTCATCACCAAGCTTTGGGCCAAGCTCGAGGATAAAATCCTTAATACCCTTAAGAGCCTCCCATGGGTATGTGAACTGACGCAGATAATCTGCAGCAAGTGTGTGATCAAGGTCATAAAGATCAGTTATCTTATACATAATCAGAGCCTCTCTTTCTTCTCAATATCAAGGAAATATTTATATGTATCAACAGTAAGCTCTCCGCAAGCAGGCTCATCACAAGCAATGATAGCGCCGTTGTGCATCTGAAGAGCACTGCAGGTCCACTTTGAACTAACAGCTCCCTCTACAGTTGCAGCAAGAGCTCTTGCCTTATTATGGCCGTTGATAAGGATAAGAACTTCCTTGGAATCTGTAACAGTACCAACACCAACTGAAAGAGCCTGTGAAGGAACAGCTTCTGGATCATTTCCAAAGAATCTTGAATTAACAATACGGGTATCAGATGTAAGATTCCTTACTCCGGTACGGGATGCAAGGCTTGTGAATGGCTCGTTGAAAGCAATGTGTCCGTCAACTCCGATGCCGCCCATGAAAAGATCTATTCCGCCGTAAGAAGCGATCTTCTTCTCGTAGTCAGCACACTCTTTTTCCGGATCATCAGTCATGCCATTTAAGATGTTGATATTCTCGGGTTTCATATCAACAAGGTGATCAAAGAGATTATCGTGCATAAAGTACCAGTAGGACTGATCGTGCTCACGGGGAAGTCCAAGATACTCATCCATATTAAATGTAACAACATTGGCAAAAGACAATTCTCCTGCCTTGTTCATTCTTACAAGCTCTTTGTATACGCCAATAGGGCTTGAGCCAGTTGGAAGTCCCAGAACAAAAGGACGATCCTTTGACGAACCTTCATTGTGTTCCTTGATGCGATCCCTTATATAGCTAGCTGCCCAGAGACACATCTTGTCATAGTTTTCCTGAATAACTACTCTCATATATTATTCTCTCTTTCCAGGTACTATTTAGACGGATTATTTCCGCGAGAATACCCATGAAAACATTATATTTGCTAGCATCCCGGTAGTCAATAATTTACTCGATTTACGAAAATTTGACATATTGTTAAGGCTAATGTAAAATTTTGTGCGATGAAGAAGAAAAGTATTAATATAAAGAACTTAATAATGCTTTCCGCATTTGCAGCCTCTTTTTCAGTTATCGCATTTGCAGTTGCTTCATCTGAAAGAGCCACGGCAAATGTTCCATCGGCTTCGCTTTCAAGAGAAATAGTTGTTGCTCCAATAGCAAGCTCTATCGACACAGCGGCAAGCGAGGCTTTATCGCTATGCAATGAGCAGACCACTGAAACCGTTGAGGTTTCTACCGAAAGTGCAGATGCCACTTTGGAGAGAACAGTATTCACCGTCACAGAATATGAATCTCCGATCACCATGTACACCAGTGATACAGTGAATGTACGAAGCGGCGCAGGCACTGACTATGACAAACTTGGCAAGCTCCGCTGGGGAAGCGAAGCTCAGGTAACAGGCGAAACTGACAACGGCTGGTATGAGGTCGCATATGGCGACACCACAGCCTTTATCATAGGAGATTACATGGTCTCAGAGCTTCCCGGAACACCTCTCGTATTTGTTGGAGATTCCAGAACCGTCCAGATGCAATATGCAGTCGGTTCTTCCGATAAGGCATATATTGCCAAAGTCGGTGAAGGCTATAGCTGGTTCAAGAGCACTGCTCTTCCCGAGATTTCCAACTATGCAGGTGCAGGAACCACCATGATCATCAACTTTGGTGTCAACGATCTGGCCAATGCCTCCAACTACATTAACCTTGTCAACAGCAACATTGACTCATGGATAAATGCAGGCATAACTGTTTGCTACGCCGCTGTAACTCCTGTTGGCAACTGTGGCAGCGTATCCAATTCACAAATTGAAAAATTCAATACAAAACTTCAGTCTGAACTTGATCCAAGAATCAAGTGGATAGACGGCTATTCATACCTTAATCAGACAGGCTTCAGTACCCCAGATGGTCTTCATTACACCTACGATACATACAGGAATCTGTATTCTTACTATATGGCATCAATAAATGAAATTTAAGGCCTCTTTGCAATTGACAACAGTATTTCCCGTTGTTATAATATCCCTTGTGCTGTTGTAGCACAGTCGGTAGTGCGTCGCATTGGTAGTGCGGAGGTCACGAGTTCGATTCTCGTCAGCAGCTTAAAAAAGCTCTCAGATCCATAACGGATTTGAGAGCTTCTTTTTATACCATTTTATGACATCAGCTGGGAAAAGAGATACTGATACATGTCCTGATTTCTTTCCTTCCAGTTTTCGATGAATGCCTGGGCCATTTCTTCTGTAGGTACGGGGATTTTGATCTCCATGAGATTCTCGCCGTTCTCCTTTAAAAGAAGCTGCACAGTATATTCATTCTCACCTGTCTTTTGATAATCACCTATAACAGCTGCCTCATTTCTAAGCTTTAAGCTATTATCCCTCATGTATTCATCTATCTGCTGCCTAATTGAAGGATTGATCCTGTTTCCAAAAAACTCCAGCGTCTGGGCACCTTCATCTGTGATCTCCAGATAGGTTCTGTTAGCCATTGTCTTTTCACGTATAAGCTCAGAAGCAGCAAGCTCGCTGAATACTTCCTGAAGTGTAAGGAAAGTCGTATATTCTTTTTCCAAAATAAAATCATAGATCTGGGACTTGCTAAGAGGCACCTCGCAGCGCTTTAGCATATACAGAACTATCATCTTGTAAAGCGTAAGATACTGGGAACTCAATTCATATACTCCATTTAATCTATGGCCAGGGCCTTAACTGCGCTGCTGACCACATCTGCTACTCTTGGATCAAATGCGGCAGGAAGGATGTTTTCGTCGGAAAGTTCATCATCAGGAACAAGTCCTGCAATAGCCTTGGCTGCTGCCAGCTTCATCTCTTCCGTTATCTGCCTTGCCCTTGCTTCAAGAGCGCCCTTGAATATTCCTGGGAAAACAAGAACGTTGTTTACCTGATTAGGGAAATCACTTCTTCCTGTTCCGATGACGCGAACTCCTGCTTCCTTTGCCAGGTCAGGCATTATCTCGGGAACGGGATTGGCCATGGCGAACATTATTGCATCGCTGTTCATCTTGGATGCCATCTCTTTAGTTACAATACCTGGTGCACTTACTCCCACGAAGATGTCTGCTCCCACAAGGGCATCTGCCAAAGAGCCTGTAAGCTGCCCAGGGTTTGTGACATCCATCATCTTCTTCTGCATCCAGTTGAGGTCTTCGGAATTCTTGTGAAGGATTCCGGATTTATCGCACATAGTGACGTTACTAAAGCCATATCTTAAGAGCAGTTTTGTTATGGCAATTCCTGCGCTTCCTGCACCGTTTACTATTACTTTGCAGTTCTCTTTTTCCTTGCCCACAACCTTAAGGGCATTAATGATCCCCGCAAGAACAATTATTGCAGTGCCATGCTGATCATCATGGAAAACCGGGATGTCCAGCATTTCTTTTAACCTCTCTTCGATCTCAAAACATCTTGGAGCTGAAATGTCCTCCAGATTGATGCCTCCAAAACCGGGAGCAAGATATTTAACTGCCTTAATGATCTCCTCAGTATCCTGAGTATCAAGGCAGATGGGAACAGCATTTACGCCGCCAAATTCCTTGAACAGAACAGCCTTGCCTTCCATAACAGGCATAGCTGCATATGGTCCGATGTTTCCAAGTCCCAGCACTGCACTTCCGTCTGAAACTACCGCGATGGTATTGGATTTAAATGTGTATTTGTAAGCAAGCTCTTTATCCTTGGCTATAAGCTTACAGGGCTCAGCCACACCCGGTGTGTAGGCAAGAGCGAGATCTTCCTTGGAATTAACTTTGGCCTTTGAAACAATCTCCAGCTTGCCATTCCACTGTTCATGGAGCTCTAGTGCTTTTTCTGCGTTCGTCATAACTGTTCCTCCCTAAAAAGTTTTACCCACTATGTCATATGCGAAACTTACAACTTCATTTCGTCTGTCTGTATCTATATATTTAAAGACATCATATATCTGTTTGTGGGCACCGCTTGTGGTCTGAAGTCCCAGGGCGAGTCCAAGAGCTGCAATCTCATCTCCTGCATCCGTCTGTCTGGACAACATCAGAGCATCTATGTAACCGTTCTGTTCCATCTTGGTATATGCGTAGGCAAAAGCTGCTGCCTGCAGAGCCTGTCCGGAACTGGAGGAATATCCTATCTCACTAAGGATGATAGATCTGACGTTACCTGAAGTGTCAAGCATTGCTTCCTGCTTCATATAGTTGGTCAGAACTTCAATGTTCTCCATGGTTATACATGGAGTTGAAACTGAATGTGTAACATACTTGGAGCCCTTCCAGAATGC
>JAEEGL015363678.1_pt1 | contig 41863 bp, 30 predicted proteins | sample 9134231 | NCBI WGS metagenome assembly JAEEGL01 (sample SAMN16246548, study PRJNA631951) | gut metagenome | biome: gut microbiome; feature: rumen; material: fiber-attached | host: Bos | place: Iran: Karaj | collected 2018-10
GGCACCAGCGAGTACGACCCGCGTGTCTATGAGGAGGCTGCGCGTCAGTTCCAGAAGTTCCAAGACAACGGATGGCTTGTGCAGGACAAGGATGAGCACTACTACATCTATGCGCAGACGATGAACGGCAAGACGCAGTACGGCCTCGTCATCGGAGCCTATGTGGACGACTACATGAACGGCACGATCAAGAAGCACGAACTGACGCGCCGCGACAAGGAAGAGGACCGCATGAAGCATGTGCGCGTGAACAACGCCAACGTCGAGCCTGTCTTCTTCGCCTATCCCGACAATGCTGTGCTCGATAAGCTGCTCATGCGCTATGCCGCTACCGAGCCCGAGTACGACTTCATCGCGCCCATCGACGGCTTCCGCCATCAGTTCTGGGTCATCAGCGATGCCGCTGACATCCAGACAATCACCGAGGAGTTCCGTAAGATGCCTGCCCTCTATATCGCCGACGGTCACCATCGTTCCGCCGCCGCCGCCCTCGTGGGTGCAGAGAAGGCTAAGCAGAACCCCAACCATCGGGGCGACGAGGAATACAACTATTTCATGGCTGTAGCTTTCCAGGCTTCGCAACTGACCATCCTCGACTACAACCGCGTTCTCAAGGACTTGAACGGCCTCACCTCTGAGCAGTTCCTCGATGCCATTCGCAAGAACTTCACGGTAGAGGACAAGGGTACGGAGATCTATAAGCCCGCTCACCTGCATGAGTTCTCGCTCTATCTCGATGGCCATTGGTTCTCGTTAGTGGCCAAAGAAGGTACTTACGACGAGAACGATCCTATCGGCGTGCTCGATGTGGACATCTCCAGCCGACTCATCCTCGAGGATATCCTGCAGCTGGGTGACCTTCGTTCATCCAAGCGCATCGACTTCGTAGGAGGTCTCCGTGGTCTGGGCGAACTGAAGCGTCGTGTCGATAGTGGCGAGATGCGTGCCGCTCTTGCGCTCTATCCCGTCTCGATGCAGCAGATCATGGATATCGCCGACAGCGGCAAGATTATGCCACCGAAGGCCACGTGGTTTGAACCCAAACTGAGAAGCGGGTTGGTAGTACATAAGCTGAGTTAATTAAGTGAAAAATGAAAAGTGAAAGAGTGAAAAATATAAGTATGCTCTCTATGGCAGAAGGTAATTCTTATTTTTCACTTTTCATTCTTTCACTTTTTACTTAAAATATGGTAGACTTCTATCTTACCATTGCCTCCCCCTCATCGGGCCAATATACGGAGAAGCGAAGCAAGTTTCTTGCCTTCGCTTTTCCTGTTTCTACGGTCGAAGAGGTCAAGACGCTTGTTGACGCTCATGCAAAGAAATACTACGATGCTCGTCATGTCTGCTATGCCTATATGCTTGGGCATGAGCGATTAGTGTTTCGCGCCAATGACAATGGTGAACCCAGTGGGACGGCAGGCAAGCCCATTCTTGGGCAGATCAACTCGAACGAACTGACGGACATCCTCATCATCGTCGTTCGCTATTTCGGAGGTGTGAAGCTTGGCACCAGTGGACTTATCCAAGCTTATAAAGCCGCTGCCGCTGAAGCGATTGCCGCTGCTTCGATTATCGAGAAGACCGTTGACGAACAGATTGTCGTTTCGTTCGAATACCCACTGATGAATTCCGTTATGCGTATTGTAAAGGAAGAGGAGCCTACGATTGTTGCCCAGACATTCGATAACGATTGTCAGATGACCCTTTCCATACGCGCATCCCTCATGCCTCGCCTTCGTCAACGTTTGGAGAAGGTAGATGGCGTGAGTATTGTGGAATAAAGAGAAAGGGCCCCTCGTTTGAAGGGGCCTTTTGGGTGGAGGGGAGAAGAGCCTTCACCTGACGGTGAAGGGACGGTGGCTGTAAAAAAGGGAGGTGCAGGGGTGTAGAAATAAAGAGGACGGAGGCTTTGATGGGAAGGCTATTCCTTAGTGATTAATCTTGGCGAGTCCGCCTTCGGATGTCTCTTTGTAGAGCGAAGGCAGGTCGTGACCAGTCTGTTTCATCACACGGACGACACGGTCGAACGAGACGCGGTGCTGGCCATCGGACAGTGAAGCATAGAAATTCGCATCGAGGGCTCGAGCTGCTGCGAAAGCATTACGTTCGATACAGGGTATCTGTACGAGTCCGCAGACCGGGTCGCACGTCATGCCGAGGTGATGCTCCAGACCCATCTCTGCTGCGTATTCAATTTGTGCTACGGAACCGCCGAAGAGTTGACAAGCTGCGGCTGAAGCCATCGCACTGGCTACGCCTACTTCGCCCTGACAACCTACATCTGCTCCGCTGATGCTGGCATTGTACTTGACGAGGTTGCCAATGAGTCCTGCCGTAGCAAGTGCATGAAGAATGCGCTCTTCAGAGAACGAGTGGTTGTGGCCAAGATGATAGAGCACGGCAGGCAGCACACCACATGAGCCACAGGTGGGGGCGGTGACGATGGTGCCACCCGATGCATTCTCCTCGCTGACAGCCAAAGCATAAGCATAGACGAGGCCCGAACTCTGAAGGTTGGCTTTATATCCCTTAGCCTTAGTATAATAGACTGGCGCCTTGCGTTGAAGTCCGAGCGGACCAGGAAGGATGCCTTCATGGTCAATGCCTCGTTCTACGGCTGCTTGCATCACTTGCCACACTTCACGCAAATAGTCCCATATCTCGACTCCTTCGCATTGCTCAACGTACTCCCAAAAGGCATGCCCCGTCTCTTGGCACCAAGCCATAATCTCGTTCATGGTGGTGAGAGGGTATATAGAGGTTGAATGCTGAGGGTCGAGGGTTGAGGATTCGCCTTCCGAAAGAGCGCCACCACCAATGCTGTAGACCGTCCATTCGTCAGCAAGGGTTCCATCATCTTGCTTGACAGCGAACTTCATTCCATTGGGATGGAAGGGGAGAAAGACCGTTGGTTTCCAATGAAGGTCAACGGGAGCTTGCTCTTCCAAGACACGAAGGATGGCCACATCCGTCATGTGCCCCTTGCCTGTGGCAGCAAGTGAGCCATAGAGGATGACATCAAACGCCTTGGCTTCGGGATGGCGGGCGAGGTATTGGCGGGCGGCAGCTTGTGGCCCCATAGTATGACTGCTGGAGGGGCCTGTGCCTATGCGGTATAATTCTCGAAGGCTTTCCATTGTATGTTGAGGGTGGGAGGACTCGGCGACGAAATCGCCGAGCACTACGGCTTTAATGTTGCTTAAATAAGGCTTTAATGATGGGTGTTTTCTTTTTCTCTCTTTGTCTTGTCTTTATTCTCTTCTTTCGTAGCCCCAATCATCGATGGCTTGACTCCAATGCTCATTGACGAGCTGAATGGTACGGGGCTTGTATTCGTACTGGTTCTTCTTGTAGCCGCGCTTGCTTTCGATGTACGCACGGATGGCAGGCTCCGACTCCTCCCACCCTGGCAGTTGCAGCTGTGCGTAGATGTCCTTGGTCGTCGCATAGGCATCGCGCTCGAAGTCCTCAAACTTCACCTCGTAGAGGTTGCCTTCAGGAATGAATTTCTTCTGCTCCTGATAGGCTTTGTAAAGACGTGGATAGACCTCGATAGCATTCATCTCGATCTGATCATCGCTGACATCTTGCAGTTTGAGCGGTGCAATGGTCTGAGTGAAGAAGGAACGGGTGGACTCGAAGACCGTGTAAGGGTTGCGCATCAAATAGATGAACTTGGCGTTGGGGAAGAGGTCGACGAGCGCCTTGACGTGCCCTGTGTGAGGCGGATTCTTGGAGAGATATTGCGTGCCGCCTGTGTTCCAAAGCGAGATCTTGACGCAACGCATGAATGCCTCTTTGTAGGCCGCTTCCTCTTCGGGAGTAATCTTCTCGAAGGTGAGATAGCGGTCGCAGTAGTCAATCATCCGCTTGGGGAAATACCAGAAATTGTAGTAGGAGTAGGGCATCGTATTATTGAGCGCGAACTCTTCTTCCTGAGGTGTATCGGGCGTCAACTCCATGCCATCGGTGGGGCGATGGTTAGGAATGAAGACATTCATCATGAACTTGAAAAATGGTTGCCCGAACATCATCAGGTGTGGGAATACGGTCTGGTAGGTGGTCGTGTGCCCGAAGTGCTCGTCCTGTGCGAAGATGTTATGAACAAAGGTCGTCCCCGACCGCCAATGGCCAAGGATGAACAACGGGTCGTACTCTAAAGGCTTGTCGGCCAACAATTTCTTATAACGACGTTCTTGGATGGGCGCCAACGTAGACAACAGTCGGCAGATGGATTTCGTCAGATAGTATTTTGTGCGGAACCCTTTATCGATGGGCTCCTCGGCAGTCATTTCTTTAAACGTTTTCCAGTCGGCTCCGACGAGCGGATTGACAGGAAGGTCTTCGAATTTCAATAGTCCCATAATAAGATAGGAATAGGTGAATTACTTAACCACTTTCACTTCCAGACCTTGGCGAGCCAGTTCCTTGACGGCTATGTCGATGGCATCATAATGCTCGGGGGCGATACCAATCTTCTTCAGGTCAAGCGTGGGCACAAGGTCATTCTCGAGAGCACTCTCGTCGAGTGGCTCGAGGATCATGCCAACGGCAGAGGTGTTGTTCGTGATAGGGTCGATGAGGATGAAGGCACCCGTCTGGCGGTTCTTGGCGTAGGCATCGAAGAAGAGCGTCTTAGCCGTGAGGATGTCCACCTGTCCGATTTCATTCAGTTGGAAGGGCTTACCCTCTTTTTCCTCTAACGTGTTCACATCGATGCGATGACGGATGGCGGCGATGGTGGCACGCGTTGTGTTGGTGTTATGCTTGAGGAAGAACTGCTTGCCGGTGTCCATCGGTTCCTCGTCCATCCATACGAGCATCGTCGTGAAGTGACGCCCGATGAAGGGGAGATTGTCGGGATGAACGATCATCTCACCCCGGCTGATGTCAATCTCGTCCTCGAGGGTAATGGTGACGCTCTGCGGCGGGAACGCTTCCTGGAGTTCGCCCTCATAAGTGACGATGCTCTTGACGTGGCTGCGTTTCAAGGAGGGCAGTGCGATGACTTCATCACCCTTGCGAACGACTCCACTCGCCACTTTGCCGCAGAAACCACGGAAGTTGAGGTCGGGACGCAGAACATACTGAACGGGATAGCGGAAGTCGCTGTAGTTGCGGTCGGCATGGATGGGTACAGTCTCCAGGAACTCCAGAAGAGGTGTGCCTTCGTACCAAGGCGTCTTCTCGCTTTTCTCGACGACATTGTCGCCATCGCGAGCTGACAGCGGGAAGCAAGTGACGTCTTCGATGCCAAGATGGTCGGTCAGCGTCTTGTAATCAGCTACAATGTTATTGAACACCTGTTGGTCGAAGTCCACCAAGTCCATCTTGTTCACGGCCAACACGATATGCTTGATGCCAAGCAAGGATACGAGGAACGTATGACGTCGTGTCTGGGTGATGACACCTTTGCGCGCATCGATGAGAATAATGGCGAGGTTGGCTGTCGAGCCGCCGGTGATCATGTTGCGGGTGTACTGCTCATGTCCCGGAGTATCGGCGATGATGAACTTACGACGATTGGTCGAGAAATAGCGATAAGCCACGTCGATGGTGATGCCCTCTTCACGCTCCGCTTTCAGACCATCGAGCAGCAAGGCGTAATCAATGTGGTCGCCGGCATTGCCCACACGCTTGGAGTCACGCTCCAAGGCGGTGAGTTGGTCATCATAGATCTTTTTGGAGTCGAAGAGAAGTCGACCGATGAGTGTTGACTTACCGTCGTCTACAGAACCAGCCGTCAGCAGGCGCAAAAGGTCTTTTTGTTCGTCTGCATCGAGGTAGGCTTTGATATCGAGTTTATTATCCATTTGAATATGAGAAATTTGATTCATAAATTTATAGAAGCTATAGAAGCTATAGAAACTATAGAAACTATAGAAGCTATAGAAACTATAGAAGCTATAGAAACTATAGAAGCTATAGAAGCTATAGAAGCTATAGAAGCTATAGTGCTTTTATCGTTTCGCCTTCGCGCGTGATGTGGCCGCTCTTGAGCAGACGTGCCACGCTGCGAGTGATGGCATTATCGATCTTCATCGTTCGACGTGTATAGCCCATCATGCGATTAGCGGCAAGCTTGATGCCATCCAGAGGAATGGCAATCTGTTCCTTGACAACCTGCAGGACGATGGCGTCAATCTTATCGTCAGGAATCTCGTCGATGTCGAGTTTTTCGCCAGTCTTGTTCTTGACGGCTACAGGCTTGGTCGCTTTAGCAGACACTTCGACAATCTTTGGTGAGGCGAGGTTGAGGGGCTCATCGTTCTTTTTTGCCGGTCCTTTTGACTCAATGGCATCGACAATGGCATCGAGCACGCGCTGTCGGTTCTGCATCCAGTCGATACTCCACACACGGACGACTTTCCATCCGAGTCCTTGCAGCACAGAGGGTTGCGTGAGTTCGCGATCACGAGCAATCTTGGTGGCATTACGAGCGTGATTATCGATGAGAATGCCCAGGAAGTAACGCTCATGGTCGGAAGGATCGACCACAGCCACGTCTACCTTAAACAACGAACGCCCCACGGCAGTTGTTGTCTCATAGCCGAGTGCGGTGAGTGCAGCGGCAATGTCTTCAGCTAAAGCGTCAGACGATGCTTCGGAGTTGATGGCTTGCGAGGCGCTCTTGATGAGTTGTCCCGTTTCGGCATATTTGAGGAACTTTTGCAATCCCTCGACGCCAAGGGCTTTGGAGCGGTGCAAATCGATTTGCTCGGCACGCAAGGTCGAGAAGACAATCATCTCGTAACGGGCACGGGAGACGGCTACGTTCAGACGTCGTTCGCCACCTCTATTGTTGAGCGGACCGAAGTTCATGCTCACGTTGCCGTCCTTATCGGGACCATAGCCGACGCTGAAGAGAATCACATCGCGCTCGTCGCCTTGCACATTCTCAAGGTTCTTGATGAAGATGGGCTCTTCGGATTGTAGGGCTTTGGCCTCAAGTTCAGGCTTATTGCTCAGAGCGTCCATAAGGACATCCTCGATGAGATTCTGCTGAGCCATCGAGAAAGCTACTACGCCGATGCTGTACTTCGAAAGTTCCTTATCGCTGAGTCGGCGGATAACCTCTGCTACGACGGCATCGGCTTCGGCACGATTGCTGCGCTTGCCGCCCTTGTCGTAGGTGCCCTCGACCTTCACGAGCGAAACCTTCTGCAAACGGTCGTCGGCCGATGGGAAGGTGTAAAGGCGGCCATCGTAGTATTCCTGATTGGAGAAGGCGATGAGCGACTCGTGCTTTGAGCGATAGTGGAAGGCCAGATAGTGACCAGGGATAGATAGAGCCTGGCAGTCGTCGAGTATGCTGTCGAGGTCGTCCATCTCGGCATCTTCGTCGTCCACTTGCTGGGCATCGAAGAAACTGGTTGGAGGCATCTGCTTGTTGTCGCCAACGACGATGAGCGCCTTACCACGTCCGATGGCACCTACGGCTTCTGACGTTGGCATTTGAGAAGCTTCGTCGAAGATGACGAGGTCGAACTTAGGCCAACTGAGGTCAATGAACTGTGCTACGCTGATAGGGCTCATGAGCATGCAGGGGCACAATTTAGGCATCAGGTTGGGTATTTGATCGATGATGCGTCGAATGCTGGTGCCGCGACCGCCATTGGCGATGTTGCGCTTCAGAATATTCACCTCGGAACCGGTAGCCGCTTCGATGCTGATGCTGGGAATGCGGGCGGCCAGCCGACAGTAGAGTTCTTTCTTCGTGAGCTCCTGGAAGTGCTCGGTGAGTTGACGGTAGCGAGCGATCACATCTTCAAATACAAGTCCGCTGAACTGGCGTAGTTCGTTGTTCTCGTCGATCATCGTCATGGCCCAATCTTTATAAAGAGCACGCGCGAGTGAATTAGCTGCTTCGGCTCCGCCTTGGCCGCCTTCGATCAAGTCGACTGCAGGTTGCCAGTTCTGGTCGATAAGGGCCTTGCGCTGACTGGACCATTGATGCCATTCGCGCCATTCGTCCTTGTGGGCAAGCCATGTGGAAATGGTCTCTGGTGACAATGTGGTCGAAACGATTTGCTTCAGGCTGTCAATGAATGTGGGAATAGACGACTTGCTCAGCGCCCCGTCGATCTTCTGAAGTCGTTTAACGAACTTCTTGGTGGCAAAGAACTTGGGCAGGAACCATTTCTTCTGAATAGCCTGCCAGTCATTGGCAATAGCTGCCGGCTGTTCGCCTGATGATTGGAGTTGACGGAGGAGCGTCTCCAGCTGTGCAAGACTCTCACGTCGGTCATCCTTGGGCGCAAGTCCGGCCAAAGCGTGCCCGAAGGGATGCCCTGTCACTTGGAAGACGGCATCGAGTTTCGACAGTGCGTCGGCGAGAACAGACAAGTCGGCATCTTTCTTCGTCTTGGAGAAATCGAACGACAGGTCTGCAGGCGTAGCATCGTCGAGATTCAGGTAACGGTCGATGCAATCATACACCGAGAGACCGCAGTCGCCTTTGTGGTGAACGGCTTGCATATATCCATTCAGCTGTTGCCGCAATCCGTAGAGTTCCTTGGAACGCTTGTCGAAGTCTTCGCTCAGATGGCCGTGTGTGACATCGAGGGCTTGCTGAAGCTGCTCGAGGAAATGCGTCTTGGTGACTTTATTGGAGTGAAGTTCCAGACAGAAGGGGTCTAAACCAATCTTTGCCAAACGCTTTTGGACTACGCTCAAGGCGGCCATCTTCTCTGCCACGAAAAGCACCCGGCGCCCTTGGTACAACGCATTGGCAATCATATTGGTGATGGTCTGCGACTTGCCTGTTCCCGGAGGGCCATAGAGGATGAAGCTCTTGCCTTCGCCGCTCTCGATGACAGCTTCCAACTGCGATGAATCGACGCTGATGGGAGTTGCCACATCGGCTGGCAGTGACGTAAGGTCGAATTCGTGGACATCGACGGTCTTCTCTTCCTCGGCGATGGTCAGGCGCCGTTCGATGAGGCTCTTGACGATGGGACTCTCCTGTAGCTTTTCGGCATTTGTGTGGATATCGTTCCACATGACGAATTTGTTGAATGAGAAGAGGCCGAGGACACTCTCGTCGAGTATTTCCCATCTGGGATGTTGCTCTATCGCCTTGCGCATGGCGGCAAAGATGGCGGGCACGTCCACACCGCTCTCGTCCTTGGGAAGCGGGTCGAACGTGGGCACCAGGAGCTTGAACTGTTGCCGCAGGAATTCATTGAGGGTGATGTTGAGGATTGTTTCCTCGTCGCGGAGGCGTACGATGTAACCACCACCATTACGGACAATGTTGACGGGCAGGAGTAGGATAGGGGCATAACGCGGTTGGTCGCTCTTCTCGGTGACATACCATTTGAGCATACCTATGGCTATGAAAAGTGCGTTGGCGCCATTCTCCTCCAAAGCCGTGCGAGCACCGCGATAGAGGTTGGTCAATATAGGCTTCAACTCGGCTGCACTGAGGTAAGTGGACAACTTATGGGCCTTGATGTTCGCCTCGAACAGTTCCTTCAGCGGAGCGGCCTGGGTGACGGAGTGGTAGATGCCGTCCTCTGCGTCCAGTTTCTTACGCTCTTCAGGCCAAGGCTGCAGGGTGTAGTTGTCGCCTGTCTGCAGGTTGTCCTCCATGTGAGCCACATCAAAGGATATGAACTGCACAGCCCGTTTGCCCAAGCGCGTGTTGAGAAGGTTGTTGCGAAGGCTGAAGTCCAGCAACTTGCGTTCCCAAAGGGCTTGACGCGTGAGTTGGCGTTCGTCGATTTGAAGGGCAGCTTCCTCAGCAGCGTCAACGGCGAAAGGGTCGGTTCCCTGTGGGATGATGGCGGGAACATCGGGCTCGTTATGAGTAGGTTGAAGATCGTTAGCCATAGTTCTTCAAATTAAAGATGGTGATTGCACAAACGGATGTTGTGTGATGAATAGTTGTATGCGCTGGCTCTTGCTTAGAAATAGCCTTCGCGTTTCTTCTGCTCCATAGAGGCCTCTTGGTCGAAGTCGATGACGCGGGTCGTGCGTTCGCTCTTTGTCGTCGTCATCATCTCCTCGACGATTTCCTCGATAGTGGTGGCGGTACTCTCGACGGCGCCTGTCAGCGGCCAACAACCGAGGGTGCGGAAGCGTACCATACGGGGCTTGATCAACGGACGGTATTTCTCGGGCAAACGGTCGTCATCGGCCATGATGAGGTTGCCGTCGATCTCCACGCACGGACGTTCCTTGGCATAATAAAGCGGCACGATGGGGATCTGCTCCAGACGAATGTATTGCCAGATATCGAGTTCCGTCCAGTTGGAAAGAGGGAAGACGCGGATCGACTCTCCTTTGTGGATGCGGGCATTATAGATGTCCCAGAGCTCAGGACGTTGGTTCTTCGGGTCCCACTGCTGGAATTGGTCGCGGAACGAGAAGATGCGCTCCTTGGCACGGCTCTTCTCTTCGTCGCGACGGGCTCCTCCGAAGGCTGCGTCGAACTTATGTTTGTTCAGCGCATCAAGTAAGGCTTTGGTCTTCATGAGGTCAGTGTGCACCTTCGACCCATGGGTGAAGGGACCGACGCCTGCGTTGAAAGCCTCCATATTGCTTTCCACGATGAGGTTCCAGCCGTATTTCTTGGCGTACTCGTCGCGGAACTGAATCATCTCCTTGAACTTCCATTTCGAGTCGATATGCATGAGTGGAAACGGCACTTTGCCAGGTGCAAAGGCCTTTTCGGCCAGTCGCACCATAACGCTGCTATCCTTGCCGATGCTGTAGAGCATGACGGGATTCTCGAACTCGGCAGCCACTTCACGGATGATGTGAATGCTCTCGGCCTCGAGTTCCTGGAGGTGTGATAAGTGATAATTGTTCATATTGAATTATTCGTTTATTCAAGTAGGGTAATGCGTCTATACGTGCAAGCCGATGCGAATATACGTGTAGGCCGATGCGAATATACGTGCGAGCCGATGCGTCTATACGTGCAAGCCGATGCGTCTATACGTGTAAGCCGATGCGTCTATACGTGTTGGCCGAGCACTAAGTCGACGACCTGCTTGACGCTCTTTTCGAGCGGTTGTTGCGAGGTGTCGATGGTGAGTGCGGGATGTTCGGGTGCTTCGAATGGGGCACTAATGCCCGTGAAATCTTTCACCTCGCCACGACGAGCACGAGCATAGAGGCCTTTCACGTCGCGCCGTTCACATTCCTCAAGGGGCGTGCTGACGTAGACCTCCTTAAAGTCGTCCTCGCCGATAATCTCACGTGCCATCTGACGATACTCGTTGGTGGGTGAGACAAAGGCAGCTAACGTGATAACACCTGTGTCCACAAACAACTTGCCAACCTCGGCAATGCGTCGGATATTCTCGCGGCGGTCTTCGGCCGAGAAGCCTAATCCCGCGTTGATGCCCGAGCGGATGTTGTCGCCATCGAGAATGCGGCAAAGCAGGCCTCGCTCATGCAATTCGCGCTCCACGCCCAAGGCAATGGTCGACTTGCCCGAGCCGCTGAGGCCCGTGAACCATATCATGACGCCGCGCTGATGCAGGAGCGATTCCTTGTCGGCACGCGTCATCATTTTATCATAGATTGGATAAATATTGTCTGTCATCAGATCATATTATAGAACAAAGGTATAAGCAGCACGCTCAGCACGAAGACGATGATGTTCATGGGAAGGCCCACCTTCACGAAGTCGGTGAACTTGTAGCCGCCCACGCCCTGCACGATGAGGTTGGTTTGATAGCCGATAGGCGTTGAGAACGCTGAACTGGCTGCAAAGCACACGCAGACGACAAAAGGCATGGGATTGGCGCCCAACTTCTCTGAGACTGCCAACGCCAGCGGGAATGCCAGTGCGGCTGCTGCGTTGTTGGTGATCAGTTCCGTGAAAATGTTGGTTATGAGGAACAGGGCTGCCAGAATGATGTAGATGCCGTACTCAGAACCTTTCACGATATCGGTGAGCGAGATGATGTAACCTGCAATGAAGTCGGCAAAGCCGCTCTTAGTCATGGCCGTAGATATGGCAAAGGCGCAGGCAATGGTGATAAGAACGTCCCACGAAAAGAACTTGGTGTACTTGCGTGGTGAAAACATACGCGTCCAAGCCATGATGATGACGGTCACGCAGACGAAGAAGAACATATCGAGTTTCAGACCTGGCATGTGTGCCTGCACGAACTCCGACTGTGCCAAATACTGCTTCACAGGTTCCAGCTCGCCTACGGTGGCACCGATAATCATGAGTATAAGCAGCAGGAGTGCAAACCAGCGTTTCTTCTGTCCCATAGGAGGCTCGTATTCGCCTACGCGGTTAATCATCCAGAACACGCGGCTCTCGCCCCATGCTTTCATAAAGGAGTCGTCGGCATCGATGATGAGAGTATCTTCGTGGGTCAACCGCATGTTCATGAAATCGCCTTCAAGGATGCTGCCGCCACGACTGATGGCACGAACGTGAGCACCATAGTGGCGATAGAAATCAAACTCGTGCAATGTCTTGCCGAGACCAGGGAATCGATTGCCAAGGAGCACTTCGTGGCGCGTCATGCCTGGTGCGAGATCCTGTTCCTCTGCCTCCTCTTCAGACTTGCGGTCTTTAGGCAGGAGGTATTTCGAGAAGAAAATCAGGTAGATAAGACCGGCGATGGCAATGAAGATGCCCACTTTGGTCAGTTCGAACATCGACATACCATCGATGCCGTATCGCATCAGAATGCCCTCCGAGGCTCCATTCTCGACGGCTGCAGCCTCGTCCTTTGCTTCTTGCAGCAGCATACCGTGCAGCACAAGGTTGGTAGTCGTACCGATAAGCGTGCAGATACCGCCGATGACGGTAGCATAGGAGAGGGGGATAAGGAACTTGGTGGGTGGTAACTTCATCTTGCGTGCCCAGTTCTTGATCATAGGCGCGAAGATGACCACAACGGGAGTGTTGTTGAAAAACGCAGAGATGAAAGTGACGATAGGATAGAAACGAATACCCGCCGAGGTGATGGAAGCGTTCTTCTTGGGCAGCATACGAAAGACGATGCGTTCCAGGATGCCGCTCTTGCGGACACCCTCGCTGACCAGATAGAGCAGCGCCACCGTGATCATACCCTTGTTGGAAAAGCCTTTCAGCGCCTCTTCGGGGTTGATGATGCCAGCGATGAGTAGCAGCACCACCGCCGTGAAGAGGATGAGGCCAGGGCGTAGGCATTCACGCATCAATGCGACGAGCATGAACACCAAGATGATGGCGACATAGATGATGGGAAAAGTCATGTCTTATTTTAGTTTGAGAATCACGCCATTGTTGGCGGGAACGTTCACGTGTGTCGGTGCGTCGGGAGTGAAGGCTACGTTCGATGTTTTTCCACTGAGCAAGTCGGTGGCCTTCGTCTTGGCCTTAGGTTTCAGGCTGTAAAGTTCGAATACGTGTTCGGGAATATTGATGTCTAACTCGGCATCCTTGTCGTCGAAATTGGCGACGCAGAGTAGGACCTCATTATCGGCTCGGCGCAGGTAAGCATAATGGCGTTGGGGATTGAACGTAGCGCTCTGCGGATTCACATACATGAGGTCGTAGAAGTCTCCCTCGCAAATAGCCTTCTCGTTCGTGCAAAGGTTTAATAGTTTCTTATAAAACGCCTGGAGTCCAATCTCTTGTGGCGTTAATTGTTTGTTTCCAAACTTACCATTGTTGCGCCAACGATTGACGGCATCTACCGTCCAATAGTCGAAGATGGTTGTGCGTCCGTCACGTCCGCTGAAGCCTTCGTCGTCCATACCTCGCTCGCCCAGTTCCTGACCGAAGTAGACCATGACGGGGCCTGTGCTGAACGTGGCGGCTACGAGCATCGGAGCACGTCCACGCTCGCCGTTGCCAGCGAAGAAATCCGATGCGATGCGTTGTTCATCGTGGTTCTCGAGGAACGAAAGCATGTTCGGGCGAATGTCATCGACAGACTGCCAGCAACGAGTAATGGCTTCGGCGTTGGCATTCCCGCAGGTCACGGCGCGGAGCGTGTCGTAGAGGCCGACTTTGTCGTAGAGATAGTCGAAGCCACCTTCGTGAATGTAGCGGCGATAGGCGTCGGGACCATAGATCTCGGCAATGAAGACGAGGTCGGGGTGCGCAGTTTTCACCTGTGGGATTGCCCATCCCCAGAACTCAGCGGGCACCATCTCAGCCATATCGCAGCGGAAGCCGTCGATTCCCTTTCCGGCCCAGTACTGAAGGATGTTCAGCATCTTCTCCCAAGTCGAGGGAACGGGGTCGAAATGGTTTACGCGGCCTGCCATGTAGTCGACGCCGTAGTTCAGCTTGACGGTCTCGTACCAGTCGTCGTGGTGGGCGTAGCTGGAGAAGACGTCGTTGCCTGTGGCACGAGCGGGCTGTTCGGTGTAAGGCGCATCCTCGTCGGACTTCAGGTCAAAGTCAGCCGTAAAGGCTTCACCGGGGTAGTAATAGAAATTGTTGCGTGTAGAGAAATGCTTTGTCGTGTCGTCTGCAGCACCCAAGTCTTCGATGCCTTCGGGGCAGACATCACTATGGTACTGACGAGCGACATGGTTGGGCACAAAGTCCAGGATCACCTTGAGTCCGGCTTCATGACTACGGGCGACCAAAGCCTCGAATTCTTCCATACGCTTGGATACGTCTGTTGCCAAATCGGGGTCGACGTCGTAGTAGTCCTTGATGGCATAGGCAGAACCCGCCTTGCCTTTGACGATGGCGTGGTGGTCGTGAGCGATGCCGTAGGCCGAGTAGTCGGTCTGCGTAGCGTGTTCGATGATGCCCGTATACCAGATGTGAGTGGCGCCGAGGGCTTTGATCTCTTTCAGCGCCTTTGGCGTGAAGTCGGCCATAGTGCCGCAGCCATTGGTGGCGCGGTCGCCGTCGTGTTGGTTGACGTTGGCATCGCTGCCAAACAGGCGAGTGAAGACTTGATAGATGACAGGTTTCTGCATGTCGACAGTTTCGTTGTAAGACGAACAAGCTTGCGTCAGACCCGCTAAGAGTCCGATGCAAGCTGTCGTGAGGAAGTTCTTGAATAGTGAACGTTTCATAATAAAACGATATGGTGTGCCATGGCAATCACTGCGGGCACGGCGTGTGGGATTTACAATTCCGTAGCACCACGGACGACGAGTCCTTCGACGCCCTTGGCAATCTTGGCAATCATGCCTTGCAGCGCCTTGCCCGGACCACATTCGGTGAACTCCGTAGCACCAGCGGCAAGCATGGCCTGCACTTCCTGCGTCCAGCGCACGCTGGCCGTGAGTTGTGCGATGAGGTTGGCTTTGATCTCAGCGGGCTCGGTGTGAGCCTGGCCATCGACGTTCTGATAGACGGGGCATTTGGGCGTATGGAACTCCGTAGCCTCGATGGCAGCCTGCAGCTCATCCTTGGCGGGCTGCATGAGAGGGCTGTGGAAGGCACCGCCGACGGGAAGGGGAAGGGCGCGCTTGGCACCGGCAGCCTTCAGCTGCTCACAAGCCTTACTGATAGCCTCTACGCTACCACTGATGACGAGTTGGCCGGGATTGTTGTAGTTGGCAGGAACGCAGACACCACCTTCAGCAGCCACTTCAGCGCAGATGCGTTCGACGGTTTCGTCGTCGAGGCCGATGATAGCAGCCATCGTCGAGGGTTGAGCCTCGCAAGCCTTCTGCATGGCCTGGGCACGGGCGCTCACCAGTTTCAGTCCATCTTCGAACGAGAGGGCACCGGCAGCTACGAGGGCGCTAAACTCGCCGAGCGAGTGGCCGCCCACCATGTCGGGCTGGAACTTGTCGCCCAGGCAGATAGCGGTGATGACCGAGTGGAGGAAGACGGCAGGCTGCGTCACCTTCGTCTGCTTCAGTTCGTCGGCCGTGCCTTCGAACATGATTTTGGTGATCTCGAAACCGAGAATCTCGTTAGCCTTATCGAAGAGAGCCTTTGCTTCGGCGTTGCTTTCATAGAGGTCTTTGCCCATTCCGGAGAACTGGGCTCCCTGACCGGGGAAAACGAATGCTTTCATTGTCTATTGCTTTGTTTGTAGGTTGATGTTTCGTATAGTTGAATGGCGTGGCAAGGTCACACCGGCGGCACGGACAAGTATTGCAATTTGGCGATATTCTCACATTTGCCGATGCTCTCGTGCGCGTAATCGGGTGCAAATTTAGTTAATTTTTTCCTCTTTACACGCTTTTTGAGCGATTTTCCTTATTTTTAACGTGCTTTGTTTGTGCAAACGGGGTGGAAACTGTACTTTTGTACACGAAAATATTTATTTAATGTACGCGCGCGAAGTAGTTTTAGGGATTTTCTCCTTCGGTTTAGGATTTTCCCCTTTGGCGGCTGACAAGTTCGCACTACTTTTGCACCACGAAAATGTTAAACCCTTAAACGTAGAATAGCAATTATGATGAACACTAAGAACTTGATGGCAGCTTTGGCGCTGCTCTTCCTGCCCCTCTCGATGGTGGCTCAGGATGACCTGTACTTCGTCCACAAGAAGTCAGACAAGGCGACGGTGACGTCCAAGCAGTCGAAGGCAGACGATCGCTATCTGCCCGTGCAGATTGTCTATGCTGACGATGCTGATGCTGATGCCGCTGTCGATGTGAAAGGTTCCTCACGCGATGTCGATGAGTACAACCGTCGGGGTCGTTCTGACAAGGGCGTCCTCGTGGAGAAGGCTGATGGCACGTTCACCTATCAGATTCCCGGCAATGACACCTTATATATTATGGACGATACCTTGGCCGTGACCACGCGCAGCCTGGCCAATGATGTCTATGCCCAGGGCTACAACGAAGGCTATCAGGACGGCGAGGACTACGCTTACACGCGTCGACTCAACCGCTTTGGCTATGCCGGTGGCTATGCTTCGCCTTGGTACTACAGCTACTACGATCCCTTCTATTGGGACGACTGGTATTGGGGTTATGATCCCTACTGGTATGGCGGCTACTATGGCTGGCATCGTCCCTACTGGGGCTATGGCTGGCGTGGCTATTGGGGCTACGATCCCTACTGGTATGGCGGTTACTATGGCTGGGGCTATCCCTATCGCTATTTCTGGGGTAGTAACTATGGTCCCAACTATCGCCACAAGTCCGATTGGTATGCTGGCTCCCACGCCATGCGTCGTCCGGGTATGACGGGGCGTTCCGCAGGCTACAACCGCAACAACACCAGTACCACAACGCGCAGCGGTGGTAACAACAGCGGCTATACGAACCGCAGCCGTTCCTCCTATGGTCGTGTTGACAACAGTCGTACTGTCAACAGTCGTATGGGCAACACTACTACCACACGTTCGACGACGTCTACCACCACCAGGAGCAGCAACTCGCGCGTAGGTTCGTTCAGCAACTCGCGTTCGACCACTCCTTCCTACACGCCCAGCACCAGTTCCTCCTCTTCACGTAGCAGCAGCTTCGGCGGTAGCTCGTCGGGTGGATTCTCGGGCGGCAGCCGCAGCGGAGGCTTCTCTGGCGGTGGCGGCGGTGGCTTCACTGGCGGTAGTCGTGGTGGCGGCGGAGGCCGTGGTCGCTAAGCTTTAGCCCTACCTTAGATGTTTCTTACAAGTTTCTTTCAATGTTAACTCTCTAAAATCATTATAGACAATGAAAAGAATCTTTATATTCTCGATGATGGCGCTTGCCTTCACTGCCGTTCAGGCACAAGACACCTACACCAACGATCGTCTGACCAACACGTCGGACATCCACGGAACGGCCCGCTACGTAGGCATGGGTGGCGCTATGGGCGCCCTCGGCGCAGACATCTCCGTGATCTCCAACAACCCCGCAGGTATCGGCCTGTTCCGTCGTAACGACATCAGCATCGGTATGGGTGCCGTCGTGCAGGACGCTCCGGCTGTCGAGGGCGAGAGCCGTGCTCACTACACCTTCGATCAGGTTGGCTTCGTTGCCTCCTTCGGTGGTCGCAGCGCTGAGAACCACATCAACTTCGCTTTGAACCTGCAGAAGAAGATCGACTTCCGCCACTCGATGATTGCCGAGAATGGACAACTCGGTGGCCTCTCGCAGGCGGCACAACTGGCAGGCTTGATGGCTGACTTCTACGACGACTACACCGAAAACGTCGGTTCGCTCGTGAACCAAGCCTACAGCGCAGGTCTCTATGATGTCTTCGCTGGCAATGGCGAGCAACTGCAGTACAAGGCCAACCAGAACTCATTCTACCGCACCACTAGCGGCAACCTCTTCGGGATGGATCTGAACCTCTCGGGCGGCGTACAGAACCGCTTCTTCTGGGGCTTGACGTTTGGGATTGACTTCTTGAATTACTACAGCGACTTCTCCTACTTGGAGATGCGCGACGGCTATTTCGGTGGTCAGCCCTTGCCCGCCTACAGCGTTCAGGACTACACTGTCGAGGGCACACACAATGTCAGCGGTGCTGGTTTCAACGTCAAGCTCGGTACCATCTTCCGTCCTATCGAAGACAGCCCCTTCCGCATCGGTATTGCCGTTGAGACTCCGACTTGGTACACACTCCGTCAGGAGGACAACTGGTTCACGTTCTGGAGCAAGTGGAAGAACAATGGTTGGAATGCTGATGCTGTTCCTGCTTCCTATGACTACACTTATCTCGATCAGCAGGGCAAGTACCAGGGCTATGACAGCCCCGATGCCAGCTACCTCGAGTTCAACCTCCACTCTCCGTGGAAACTGCGTGCCAGCATCGGCTCGACCGTCGAGGACTTCCTGGCATGGGATGTTGAGTATGAGTATGCGCTCAACGACAAGGCTACCATGGGTTATCCGCGCTATGAGAGCAATGGATGGGACGACCAGAGCGTAGGCATGGACAGCGACAAGGGCATGAATGCGCTGACTAAGAAAGTCATGAGCGGTGTCCACAACGTGCGTGCTGGCTTGGAGTTCAAGCCCGTGGAGTCTTTCGCCGTGCGTGCTGGCTACAACTTCTACAGCAAGCCCATGAAGGACAATGGCCGCTACGACCAGAGCATCGACTCCTACTACATGAACTACGTCCTCGGCACCGACTACATGAACCTGAAGGCCACCAACATCTTCTCGCTTGGCATGGGCTACCGCTACAAGAACTTCTATGCCGACGTGGCCTATAAGTATCGTCATCAGAAGGGTGACTTCTACGCCTTCGACGATCACTACCAGACGGCTGTGCAGCCCGAGTCGCAGTTCGTCACCACAGGCGACTATCTCCATCCTACGAGCGTCAACCTCGATCGTCACAACGTGACCTTCACCTTGGGCTACAAGTTCTGATAACTTAGGTCATCACAAATGATAAAGGCCTCGGCATTGCCGGGGCCTTTGCTGTGTAGGTATGTATTCAAAAATATGAATATATGTTCTCGGTCTTACGAATATACGTTCATCGGTCTACGAACGTATGTTGTTTGGCTTGCGAACGTATGTTGTTGGGCTCACGAATATACGTTAGATGGCTCACGTATATACGTTCATCTTTCAACATCTTTATGTGCGGTCTGCAACAACCTTTACTTCGTGACGGCGATGACGACGGCAACGACGCTGGAGATGACGGCCACAATGCTGGCACCTGCACTGAGGAAGGTGGTGAAGGCAGAGCTCTTCACATTCTGGCTCTTGTTGGGCTCTACGTAGATGAGGTCGTTCTGCTGCACGTAGAAGGCCGGGCTCTGGAAGATGTTGGTGTCGGTCAGGTCGAGTTCATAGCGCATGCGCTGTCCGTTCTCCTCGCGGTAGAGGGTCACGTTGCGACGGAGAGCCTGATCGCTGACATCGCCGCATTGCGAGAGCACGTCGAGGACGGTGTTGCGCTCGGAGTTGAGGGCTACTACATGCGGTTGCTTGACGGCACCCATGACGGCTACGCGGGCGTTGAGCAGGCGCACGGTCACATCGGGGTTCTTGATGATGTTCTTGCCCGAGATGGTATTCTCGATGGCTACGGCTGCTTGGTCGCAGGTCATGCCGCCTACGTGCACCATGCCGATGACGGGCAGCTTCACGTCGCCGTTGTTATCGATGGTGTAGCCGTAAACTGAACCCATAGAGCCCGTAGTGCCATAGCTCATGTTGGCTCCGTTTCGGACGCCGGCGCCGAGGGTGATGTCCTGATTGAATACTTCCAGGAGTTCGGGGTTGTCGCAGGTCACCTTGATGAGGATCTGGTCGGCAGGCTTCAGATGCATCTCGTACTTCTGCAGGATTTGCTGGGCCTGTTGGAACATATCCTCTGAGCCTTGGAAGTAGACGATTTTCTTGGAACTCACACAGGAGGTGAGGCAGACGATAGCAGCGATGGCTAAGGTCAGTGAGGCGAATTTCTTCATTGTCTATAGTGTTTTTTATTTGATTCGTGGCGCAAAGGTAGTAGTTTCTTTTGAAAGCCCCAAAAAATCTGAAAGAAAAAGCGCTGCGGAACTTCCGCAGCGCTCATTATGTTGTATGTACAAGTAAGTCAGCTTACTTGACCAACACCTTCTGTACGGTGCCGTCGGCACGACGTACGATGTTGATGCCACGACGGAGCGTGCTTGCCTGGCGGCCATCGATGGTGTAGATGGTCTTGGCAGCAGCGTTGGTCTCAGCAGCAATGCCTTCGACTGCATCGGGAGCCTCGGTGCCGAGGTACGTCAGCTTGAAGTTGTCGACAGCCACCCAGTTGCAGTTAGCATCCTCGACGAGGACACCTACGGTGGTGAGGTCCTTGCCATTGGAGTAGAAGTCGAGTGTGAAGGTGGTCGGGGTAGCGTTCTCAGCCTGAACGACGATGGACTCCTTGCGCGAAGCGTCGCCGATGCTTGCCCAGAGGTAGACACCCTTGAGCTCCTCGCTGAGGCCGCCTGCACTGCTCTGGTTGACAGCGTAGCCGTCAACGCTAAGCTGATAGTAGCCTTCGGGAAGGGCGGTGGCGATGGTCTGAGCGATCGTACCGTTGTTGAGGTGCGTGCTGGGACGCCAAGCCTCGATGAAGTGCTCGATGGAGAGACCAGTCTCTTCGTTAGCGTAGGAAGCGCTCTGGTAGCCCTGATTCTGACCCACGGTGATGGTGCTGCCATCCTCGGCAACCTCGGTACCCGTGATGGTCCAGTAGTTGGCATTGCCAAGCTCGAAGTCAGGATTGTTCAGCACGGCGGTGATGTCGTCGCCGGGCTGAGCCGTAGCAACGATAGCGGGAACGAAGCCTTCGGTCATCTTCTTGATGTACTCCTTCATCTCCTCGACGCTTTCGAAGGACTCAGAGCTAATCTTCTCGTCGACCTCAGAGAGCAGGTTGAGGTAATCCTCGTCGGTGATTCCAGCTGCGTCAGCCTTGTCCTGATAGTTCTGGTGAACGCTCATCAGTTCGTTGACAACAGACTGACATTCCTTCACCTCGTCGATAATCTTCTTGAGGTCATCGAGCAGGGCGAGAGCCTCGTCGGTGCTGGTGATGTCGTCGCTCCCCTCAACGCGAGCCAGGATGTCGCTAGCCTTAGCGCGAGTAGCGGGAGTCGTTATGTTGTTGCTGAGCAGGTCTTCGAGAGCAGCACCGCGCTCCTGAATCTCCTCGATGATAGGAATGATGCTCTCCTTGCCGAGGTAAGTGAGGGTGAAGTTATCCCAGAGAATCCAGAGGTTGGTAGCGTTGCACTTCACACCGATGGTGAGGTCGCCGCCCGTGTGGTAGATGTTGACGGTGTTGAGGTAGAAGGGCTGATCGGTCATCGGGTTGGTGGCCTCGAAGTAAGCCTTTGCACCTTTCATGGAGTTGGGCTGATAGCCAAGACCGTCGGAACGGGGGGTGTCATAAGGCCAACCGCCGCCGCTGATCTGATGGCCTTCGTCATCCGTGCCATCGCCCAGGAGAGCGTACTCGCTATACTCTTCGGTAATCTCCATGAACTTCTTCTCGGAGACACCAGCGTAGAGCACCATGTCGTTCTCGCCGCCATCGATGCGGACGAAGCCCTGAACACCAATCTGGTAGGAACCAGCGGGCAGGTTCTTGATGGTCTGGTGGATATCAACAGCGCCGTGATATCTTTCGATGTTGTGGAACTCAGCGGAGAGTTCAGTCAGCTGACCGTTGGTGATTTCCCAACCAGGAACAGACGTACCGGTGAGGTCACGACCGCTACCCTGAGAGAAGTCAGCGTTCTTGATGAGGACGGTGAGGTTGTCGCCGGGCTTGATCTTCTCGGGATCGTTGAGGAACTCAGCGATGAGCTCGTCAACCTTGCCCTGAATGCTTTCGAGGTCAGCCTCGGTGAGCGTACCAGCGTTGAAGGCCTCGGTGAGTTCAACTTCAGCCCAGTCGGTGATGTTGTCCTGCAGCTCCTGCCACTGACCAGCGTTGTTCAGGTCCTGAGCGGTGAGCATAGCCTTGTTGTAGACATCCTGATACTGCTTGTAGAGCGTCTCAGAGGCCTCGAGGTCTGCAGTAGCCTTGCCGAGACTCTCGACAGCAGCCTTCATGTCGTCGCCACTGCCATTGATGAGGGCAACCTTAGCTTCGTTAAGAGCAGCGTTGAAGGCATCGATGACCTCCTGGTTAGCATTCAGGATACCCGTGTCCTCGATGTTGTTGCCAACGATGAGGTCTTGTTTCTCTTCTGCCTTAGCGATAGCTTCTTCCAGACCCTTCTTGTTGGGGTCTTCCTGCATAGCGCCGATAGCAAAGAGCTTGAAGTTGTCGGCGGAAATCCAGTTACAGTTGGTGTTCTCGACGAGCAGACCAACGAGGAGCTTTTCGGCGTTGAAATCGAAGTCGAAGGTGTAGTGAGCAGGCATGTATTCACCAGTCTGAACGGGGTTCTCAGGATCGTAGATATTGTAGGAACCTGTGCTGGTGAAAATATATACACCCGTGAGCTGATCAACAGGAATCTGATTGCTCTGCTGGCAAGCAGTAGCGTCCATCTCGAGACGATAGCGGCCTGCGGGCAGACCCGTAATCCACTGACCTGCATAGCCATTGCCAAGGTGATCGGGCTGAGGAATCCAGCACTCGAGGAAGTTGGTGATGGCGAGACCGGTCTCAGAGTTGGTATCGGTACGGTTCTGCTGACCGATGTTCTGACCCGTGATGGTGATTTCCCATCCCGGAGGAGTCTTACCATTGTCGCAGCTGGTAGAGAAGTCGGCGTTCGTCATCACGTAGCCGGTGACGTCGAAGGGCTCTTCCTCGCTGGAGTGAGCAATACCATAAGCTACAGCCAGGGGCTTGATAGCCTCCTTGAGGGCATCGTTGGCAGCGTTGATCTCAGCAACAGTAGCCTCGGCGTTGTTGTAGACAGCACCAGCCTCAGTGGCATCGGCACCGTACTTGTCAGCATCGAGCAGGGTGTTGTAGAGCGCGTTCTTGGCGTTGTAGACTTCCATGGCAGCCTTGTAGGCATCAAAGGATGCAACGTAGTCGCTGGCAGCAACCTCAGCGATGTAAGCGCGGATGGACTCAGCGTCGTCGGCGGAGACGAACTTCCACAAAGCAGAAGCATCAGCGTTGTTCTGCAGGTCGGTCCAAGTGTAGAACGTCTGAGCAGAAGCGAGGTTGGGGAGGTGTACACCATAGACGATGGAGTTGCCTTCCTGACCGTCGAGGGGCAGCATCTCGTAAGCGTCGCCCACCTTGTTGAGGGTCCAGAAGCCGTTCTTGTCGGTGTTGCGGCGATCGATGTTACCATCGAACCATGCGGCATTGCCCTCGTGGCAGAGGTACTGGTCGTTGGCCGACTTGTTAGTGTTCACGTTCATGATCTGCCATGTGCCGGCCAGGGTCTCGTCCTCGAGCATGTCAGCCACGGGGTCGGTCTGGTGGAGCAGGAAGGGGATGATGGTGTTCTTGTTGGCAGCGCAGTTCCAAGTAGCGTCGCTGGTGGTGAGAATAGCAGCCGTCGTGGTGACAGCGCGTGTACCCCAATCCATACCGCAACCCAAGAACTGGCCTGTGCCAACGTTGTAGATGTAGTAGGTACCTTCGGTCTCGGGCTCTACCCATGTGCCATTATACTGGGGCATCGTGGGGAGACTGGGCTTTGTGGGCGCGTCCCAAGCGAAAGCACTCATACTCATCATCATTGCGCCTGCAAGCGCGAAGAGTAACTTGTGTTTCATAAAGCAGTTAATAATTAATTAGTTGAATGATTAAAAATGGTTTGGTAAACGTTTCTTTTTGGGTGCTTAAAGGGTATAATTGGCCCTAAGTGGTGGCAAAATTACACTTATTCCGCGAACGGCACTCAGATTAGATGTTAAAAGTGCGTCCGTTTAAGGATTATTAACAAATATGAGCCGTTTATGATGTTAAAATATCGTCAATAACATCTTCGCGCGCACGTGTATGCACGTAAATAATTAAGGTGTAGCCCGCGAATGAACAGAGCAAATGGCTGGAACGCAAAAAGAGAGTAAGATGAAGCTTGGGATGAAGGTTAATGGGGAGTGCCTCAGTGGGGGATGTATACTGTGAGCCGTGCCGGACACGCGTAAGCAGGGTCGGCATGGAGGGTGATGCACTCGCGCATCGTGTCGGCGGAGCGAGACAGTCGGCCATGGAAGAGCGTGCGACCCTGGTAGCGAACGGTGATGTGTCGTTCGAGGTCGACGAGTTGGTCGGAGAGCCAAAGGGTGAGCGACGAATAGCTGCATTCGCTGATGTCGACGATGTTGTCCAGACACGTAAGGCGTACGCGTTGGTAGCGTTGCAACTCGTCAGCAGGTGCCGTCAGCCAGTAGAAATGCTTTCGCAGGACCTCCTCTTGTTGCCAGACGATGGTGCGAGGGTAGGGGTTGCGTCGGTATTGCGCCATCCATGGAAGGGCGAGCGTGTCGGCTCGCTGCATCCAGTGGCCCATGCCTTGCATGATATGCGTCTCGTGGCGGTAGCCCTCGGGGTCGGCGCGCTGCAGGGAGTCGAGCTCAAGTCCGCGCTCAGCGTCGAGGCGGTTGCGGTCGTAGGCGGCATCGTCGGCCCCGCACCAAATCATGAAAGGCGTGTTGCGGAGGTTCAGCAGGGAGACATCGCCGGGGTGACCCGCCATCATCGAAGCGGCAGCCCAGTGGTCGGCCATGCGGGGAGCCATGCGCCATAAGCCATCGCCACCTGCCGAGTAGCCCAGCAGATAGACTTTGTCGGGGTTGACATCGAGGAAAGCTACGCACATGGCAATCAATCGTTCATAGAGTCCGTCCAAAAGTGGTTTGAACCACATATCCCAGTCGTTGTAAGGCGCGCGAGGTGCGATGTAGACACCCTCTGCAGGGCGGTACAGGCGCTTTTGGTTCTCCCATTGTTGGTCGTTGACGGGAGCGGGCGTGTTGCCTCCGCCGTGAAGCGAGATCCAAAGGCTGCGTCCATCGGCTGGGCGCTCGCCATAGACGGCAGACCAGATGGGCATGGTCAGGGTGTCGGACTTGACAAGGCTCTGCTGCCATTCGTCGTTCAGACGCTGGCGGGTCTGCTCGCGCCATTCTTCAATCAACTGCTTGGCCTGCATTTCAGCTTTGTGCTTGGACAGACCGCGAGCATGGACTGACGTCGTTAGCAAAGTCGCTACAAGGATAAGGGCAGTGCGCTGCAGGATGTTCAGGACGGAGGTTTTCATGATGCTTCTTTTTTGCCGTAGGCGGGGTCAATCTTGATGAGGGCAGAGACGACGAAGGTGACGAGGCAGCAGGCCATCACCCACCAGAAGAAGCGTTGATAGCCCAGGTGGTCGGCCATCCAACCTGCAATCATGCCGGGAATCATCATGCCGAGGGCCTGCATGGCGGTGCAGATGCTGAAGACGGCTGTCGAGCGTTCGCCCTGAGAGAAATAGACGAGGTAGAGCATGTAGGCGGTGAAGCCAAAGCCATAGCCGAACTGTTCGACGAAGACGCAGAGGTTGACGGTCACCAGGGGAGCGTGGTCGACGGCAGCAGCAAACGACGGGGCTGCGTAGGCAAGATAGACGTAGACGAGGTCGGGTAGGGAGATGGCCAGCACCATCGGCCAGAGCCAGCGTTTGAGTCCGTGGAGCGAGACGCACCACCCTCCTAGCAGGCCGCCCAGGGTGAGACCGATGATGCCCACGGTGCCGTAGACGAAACCGACAGCCTCGGTGCTGAGAGCAAGTCCGCCAGCGTCGGCGCTGTCGAGCAGGAACGGGTTGGCAATCTTGACCAACTGCCCCTCGGGGAAGCGGAAGAGGAGCATGAAGAGGAGCGCCGTCAGGATATGCGGCTTGGTGAAGAAGGTGCGGAGGGCGAGCCAGAAGGCAGAGGACCCTCCCCCCGCCCTCCCTTGTAGGGAGGGAGCAGAATCTGTTTGACTGGCTGATATGTTATGGTGGTTGTCGGCGGCGTCAATAGTTGAGGGAGCAGAATGGGTTTGACTGGCTGACATGCTATGCTGGATGTCGGCGGCGTCAATGGTTGAGGGCGCAGAATCTGTTTGACTGTCACCCTCCGTTTCCGCACTGGTCAGGTAATCACTCCCCTCCCTACAAGGGAGGGGCAGGGGGGTGGGTCTGGCAGGTCTGGCAGGTCTAGGCAAAGCTATGCTATGCCACAACCACAAGGCTACGAACAGACCGGCGAGCACGAGGAAGGTGATGCTCCAGGCCATCGGCACGGAGTGGCTGTGCTCGAGCCAGCCTGCCAGCATGACGAGGAGGCCTTGACCGAAGATGTTGCCGATGCGGTAGAAGGTGCTGCGGATGCCCACGTAGAGACTCTGGTCGTGGGTGGAGAGCCCGAGGATGTAGAGGCCGTCGGCAGCAATGTCGTGGGTAGCGCTGGCAAAAGCCAGAAGCCAGAAGAACGCCAGCGAGCCCTGCAACCAATAGGACGTGGGGAGTGTGAAGGCGATGCCCGCGAAGCCTGCGCCGATGAGCAGCTGCATCAGGAGAATCCACCATCGTTCGGTCTTGATGGCAGCGATGAAGGGACTCCAGAGGGGCTTGATGACCCACGGCAGATAGAGCCAGGAGGTGTAGAGGGCAAGGTCGGTGTTGGAGAGGCCGAGACGTTTGTACATCGTCGTGGCGATGACCATCACAGCCACATAAGGCAGCGCTTCGGCCAGATAGAGCGAAGGCACCCAGGCATAGGGCTTATTGTTCATGCAACGGGAAGTTTAGGGGTGTTGACCGACGTGAATCGGAAACCTAAGTAAGCGGCCAGCCAAGCGGGGATGGCCAACAGCATGTCGATGAGGAAGAAGAGGTGGAAGCCGATGCGCCCTACGAGCCAGCCCGAGGAGGCTACGGCAGGCAGCATGACCAGCGAGATGAGCGGGATGTAGAGATAGTTGATGGTGCTGCGGTAGCGCTCGCCCGAGATGTAGCGGATGAAGACCATGCAGGCATTCAGACCGAAGCCGAAGAACAGCTGAGCCGTGAACGTAGCTATGCAGAGGGGCAGCAAGCCCGTTGGCGGATAGAGGGTCATCAGGTAGTAGACGACAGGCGAAAGGGGCATGGCTACGGCCTGTGGCCATGATAGACGTTGCCGCCATTTGAGCCGGTAGCCGAGGCCCAAACCGAGCGAGAAAGCCATCACGCCTACCGTTCCCTGCGCCCAGCCTATCCATTGCAGCGAGCACCCTAAACCGCCTGCTGCCGACGGTGCCATCAGGAAGAGGACACGCGTGTAGAACATCAGCGACTGAGGCAGGAGGAAGAAGAAGAGGCAGAGGATGACGGTGAACCAATGGGGCTTGTGGGCGATGCGGTCGATGACGTGCACCTCGGCCCTTACGGCATTGCCGAGCGAGTCGTGCTGCCGACGGTCGCCTACGCGGGGCGAGCGCAGGACGAAAAAGTTGTAGAGCACGATCAGCAGGTAGAGGCCTGCCAGCAGATAGATGGCGCTGCTCCACGAGAGGGCGATGGCGTGGCGGCGGTTGTGGTAGAACACCTCGAGCGAACCCACGACGACAATCATCACGCCATAAGTGAACACCGTGCTGGCCTGCGACGAGAACATCTTGGGGCTGTTGTAGAGGCGTTGCTGCCGCGGACGCAGCATACGTTCGTAGTACATGCGGGCTGCCAGTTCGTGCCACGCGCAGAAGAGGCAGAGCACGAAGAGGGCGGCGAACACCAGGTAGCGACTCTCTGCCGAGCCGTTGAAGCAGAAGGCGAGGGCGCAGAGCATCACGAAGATGGCTCCTTCGATGCCCCGCAGCACGTAGGCGAAGCGTCCCGCGTTGCGCACCTTCTGCCGCACGAACGACTTCAGCACCCACGGCAGCGAGAGCAGGGCGCAGAGCAGGGTGCTATAGGCCCAACCGATATTCAGCTGCAGAAACATCAACAGCGCCACGAACGTGATCATGGCGCTGGGAATAGCCTCGGCTGCAAAGAGCGTGGGCAGCCAGAGCAAGCTCCCCTCCTGTCGGTGCGACTCTACTCCTGCCTCCCTCTCGCGGACGGAGGGGGAGGTTGCGGTGGAGTGAGTGTTTCTTGCAGCGGACATGAAGGCGGGCGTTTAGGTTGGGGCCTACGAATAGCGAGCGATGAGCGATAAGCCTTTTAGTAGGCTCTGGCAATGAGGACGCGGTACTTGGCGGGCTTGCCGCTGACCATGTCGGTGCCGGGTGTCTGCTCGAAGGCGAAGGGCACGCAGCGGATGGTGGCCTGTGTCTCCTCCTTGATGCGAGCCTCGGTCTCGGCTGTGCCGTCCCAATGGCAGAGGAAGAAGCCGCCGTCCTTGATGCGCTCCTTGAACTCGTCGTAGTTGTCGCACTCGTAGATGTGCTCGTCGCGGTACTTGCGGGCCTTCTCGAAGATGGCGGTCTGCATGTCGTCGAGGATGTTCTTCACGTGCTGGGCGATGCCTTCGAGCGTGAGGGTCTCCTTCTCGAGCGTGTCGCGGCGCATGAGTTCGATGGTGCCGTTCTCCATGTCGCGCGGTCCCATGACGAGGCGCACGGGCACACCCTTCAGCTCGTAGTCGGCAAACTTGAAGCCCGGACGCTTCTGGTCGTTGTCGTCCAGCTTGACGCTGATGCCCATGCCTTTGAGTTCGTCGGCGATGGCACCGAGGCACTCGCGCAGGCGGTTGAGTTCATCTTCAGTCTTGTAGATTGGTACGATGACCACCTGAATCGGAGCGAGAGCGGGCGGGAGCACAAGGCCGTTGTCGTCGGAGTGCGTCATGATGAGCGCGCCCATCAGACGGGTCGAGACGCCCCACGACGTAGCCCAGGCGTATTCGGGCTGGTTGTCCTTGTTGAGGAACTGTACGTCGAAGGCCCGTCCGAAGTTCTGACCCAGGAAGTGGCTGGTGCCGCTCTGTAGCGCCTTGCCGTCCTGCATCATGGCCTCGATGGTGTAGGTGTCCAGGGCACCGGCGAAGCGCTCGGTCTCACTCTTGACGCCCTGCATCACAGGCACCGCCATCACCTTCTCGGCGAAGTCGGCATAGACACGGAGCATCATGCGCGCGCGTTCCTCAGCTTCTTCGCGAGTGGCATGGGCGGTGTGACCCTCCTGCCAGAGGAACTCGGCCGTGCGCAGGAACAGGCGTGTGCGCATCTCCCAGCGCATCACGTTGCACCACTGGTTGATCAGCAACGGCAGGTCGCGGTAGGAGTGAATCCAGTTCTTGTATGTGTTCCAGATGATGGTCTCTGAAGTAGGACGGATGATGAGCTCTTCCTCCAGCTTAGCCTCGGGGTCGACGACGACACCGTCGTGCGACTCGTTGGTCTTCAGGCGGTAGTGGGTGACGACGGCGCACTCCTTGGCGAAACCTTCGACGTGCTCGGCCTCGCGTGAGAGGAAACTCTTCGGGATGAGCAGGGGGAAATAGGCGTTCTGCACGCCCGTCTCCTTGAACATAGCGTCCAACTTAGCCTGCATCTTCTCCCAGATGGCATAGCCATAGGGCTTGATGACCATGCAGCCGCGCACGTCGCTTTGCTCGGCCAAGTCGGCCTTCACGACGAGTTCATTGTACCATTGCGAGTAGTTCTCGCTTCGTTTCGTTAGGTTCTTTAATTCTTTTGCCATAGTGTGTTTCTTAATCTTTTTTGTCTTTTGCGGTGCAAAGTTAGTGAAATATCGTCAAAGAATCGCATAATTCTTGCGGTTTTGCTTCGTTGTATCGAGAATTTATGTACTTTTGCACTCAGAAAGCTACTTTAAACAACACTTTTATTCACTAAAACACAGTACAACATGAAAGGATTAAAGTTCTATGCACTCGGCCTCTGCGCCGCACTGCTATTCAATTCTTGCAACATGACCAACACTGCCAAGGGCGGTATGATTGGCGGTTCGAGCGGCGCAGCCCTCGGTTCGGCTCTCGGCGCTATCCTGGCTAAGAGTGGCAACAAGGGCAAGTGGGCTGGCATCGCCGGTGCTGCTGGTGCAGTAGCTGGTACGACCGCTGGCGTGCTCATCGGCCGCAAGATGGACAAGGCTAAGGCTGAAGCCGAGCGTATCGCCAATGCTCAGGTTGAGAGCGTCGTCGACGGCAATGGCTATCAGGCCGTTAAGGTTACCTTCGACAGCGGTATCCTCTTCCAGACGGGTAAGTCGGCTCTCAACGCCGTCGCTCAGAGTTCGCTCAACAACTTCGCTTCCAACGTGCTGATTCCCAACTCCGACATGAGCGTAGGTATCATCGGCTACACCGACAACCAAGGCTGGAAGAACAGCACCGCCGAGCAGAGCAAGCAGAAGAACCAGCAGCTCTCGCAGGAGCGCGCTCAGTCCGTCAGCAGCTATCTGCTGAAGCAGGGTGTCGCTGCTGGTCAGATTAAGGAAGTCGCCGGCCTGGGCGAGGACAACCCCGTGGCTGACAACAGCACCGCAGCTGGTAAGGCTCAGAACCGCCGTGTGGAGGTTTACCTCTATGCCAGCGACGAGATGATCAAGGCTGCTGAGGCTGGTACGCTCCAGTAAGCAGGATTCTGTCGGGCTGCCTTCGCAAGCTGCTTCCGACTTATTCACACAAGAAGAGGGTGCGCAACGTGCGTACCCCCTTCTTTTTTTGTGCCTAATGTATTGTGAAGCCTTAAAGAACAGTTATAGAAGTATTTGCGGCTACATTTGCTTGCACCTCATATCCAGCAGCTATTTCTGCTCTCGAACCGTGAATAAAGCAGCAAGGCCAAGCCACAAATAATGAAAGACATACTGACAACGGGGTTCTGTTCTTACCTGTAACATAAACATCACCATTGGTTAGAGGAACCAATTCGCCGTTTGGACCATAGATTTCTGTCAATTTAATACCTAATCGTCCTTTTGTACCCCACCATGAATTTTTCTTAGCCTCATAAACTGTTCCTTGAACAGTAGTTCCATAGGGGATAGCTGTGACTCCATCAACATTGATATCACGAGCGACTCTAAATGAGACCTTTTGGCCTACTGTGACATCAGCAGCGCGTGTGGAGTTAACCAATTGCAGCGGAACTAAAGTTCCTGCTTTGACAACAACTTCTTTTTGTGCGTACATTGCTATTGCTGTGGCACAAAAAAGAATACAAATAAAAAGCTTCTTCATTGTTTGAAAAAGTTGTGCCCTCTACACATCCAATAGCAGGCTGTTAAAGATTGATTTCCATTACCACATACAAAAAGCGGGATGTCTTAGCCGTACCTGTCCGCCGTTGAGGTCCTAGGAAAACCTGTGCAAATAGACAGAGCAGAAAAAGACACCCACGCTGTTTGATATATTGCCCAAAAGTGTGCTTGATGGCAACAAGCCACCCGCACACTCCAGGTTTGGTAAATATACCAACCCGTAGCGTCTACTCCTACCATGTTTCTGACTGCACGTTCGAATTTCCTAGGTTCCAACGGCCAAAAACAAAGCGTTAGCAAACACTTTTTAATATGTAGAGCCTATTTTTCCATCACTCAATAATTGGATAATTATCTATTGTGATTTCATAAAGGCGCTGCAAAGGTATGTAAAATTAGTTAATACAGAAAATAAAAAGGGGGGAAATTTTAAAACAACCCGTAAATAGTAATATAGTTTGTAGTCTATCGGCGTTTTGTGCTGATTGGCCCATAACAAACATGAACATTATTCATACAAGAAGAGGGTGCGCAACGTGCGTACCCCCTTCTTCTTAGCTTTTGCTCAGCCCTTAGCTTGGAACTCCTAGCTTAGCCGTTGCCGCCTTCGCCGCCCTCGGAGCCTTCGGTGGGCTTCGTCCAGTCGGCCTGCGTCTCGCCACGCTTCTGGGCGCGGAGGGCAGCCTGCTGAGCCTCGCGGGTGATGGTTACCTCGAAGGTAGCCTCGGCCAGCTTGTCCATGAGCTTCTTCGACTGGCTGAAGTTCACATTAATCCCCTTGATGTTGGAGGCCGTGAACATCTCCGACGCCGTCTTGGGGTTACCGTCCTTGTCGGTACCGGCAGAGGCGCCCTCGCTGGTGATGGTGGTCTTGAGCACGCCCAGGTCGCCCAGGTGGACGTTGTTGCCCTCCATCAGCGCCTCGGCGATACATTTGGTCATGTCCACGAGGATACCCTGGATGGAGCCGCTGGAGAACGGCGAGCCGTGGTCTACGATGTGGTCGGCCAGCTCGGGCAGGGTGATCGTCTTCTGGTGCTGGATGTTGGCGTACGCCTTGGGAGCCTCCTCCGCGTTCATGGGGTTGGGGCGTTCGTTGACGCTGTACTTGATACTTTCTCGCATGGTAAAAATCGATTTTGAAGGTTAATGAAAAGTGGGTTGTGTCGTTCAGGATTCCGTCCTCCGTGGCCTCGGCTCGCGCGCTGCGTCAGCCCCTTCGTCCTTCTCCCTTTGACGTTGCAAAGTTACGAAAAATCCGCGGAACCACCAAATATTTTCGTCTTTTATTTCGCAGAAAATCAGATGATTCATTAGTTGGTATTTAAGTAATGAATGAAGGTTTACATGCGGTTTCCTATTAACCTCTAAACATCGAAATGATGAATGCCGTTACATTAAAATGCCAAAAAGTTTTGGCTTCTCAATAAAGAATTGTAATTTTGCAGACGTGAAAAGCCATTGCTATCCTATGAAGAACAAGGAACAGATAGACCGTAAGAAAAGTCATGCAGGCGAGAAGAAGCCCTCCATGAAACGCCGTGACGACCACAATGACTACCATGGGCGCCGCATGTACATGATCACCATGGAAGTTGAAGGCCGTCGGCCGCTATTTGGGAAGGTCGTTGGTAACCCTTCCGCAGCTTCATCTGCCCCCGATGCTCCTCATATCGAGCTATCACCGATTGGGAGAGTGGTGCGCGACGAATGGTTAGGCATCCCCCGATACTACCCTCAGATTGAAGTGATATCCATCCAGATGATGCCCGACCATCTGCATGGCATTCTCTTTGTTCATGAGGCTCTTCCCGTTCACCTCGGCCATGTGCTGGGCGGCTTCAAGAAAGGCTGTGAACGGAAATGGAGCGCGATGGTAGGAGCCGCAGGCGACCGACGAACCTGCGATGCTGCGGCACAGCCGCAACCTACTCCAAACGCAATCACGGAGCAGGCTGCCAACGCCTCGCCCTCCTCGCCCTCTCTTGCCTCCTCGCCTTCTCCTTCCTCCTCGCCCTCTCCTTCCTCTTCGCCCTCTTCAGCCTCTTCGCCATCTCCTTCCTCTTCGCCCTCTCTTGCCTCCTTGCCCTCTCCTGCCTCCTTGCCCTCTCCTGCCTCCTTGCCCTCTCCTTCCTCCTTGCCTTCTCCTTCCTCCTCGCCCTCTCCTTCCTCCTCGCCCTCTCCTTCCTCCTCGCCCTCTCCTCCCTCTTCGCCTTCTCCTGCCTCTCCGCCTTCTCCTTCCTCCTCGCCCTCTCCTCCCATTTCCGTGCAGGGTGCGGCTGTGCCGCAGCATCTCTCCGCCTCTCCGCCTCGGCTCTTCGCCCTCGGCTACAACGATTTGCTCCTGAAGACCTACGATGAGCTACAAGCGTGGAAGCACTACCTCGCCGACAACCCACGTCGCTTGCTCTTGAAGCGCGCCCACCCAGAGTTCCTGCGCCCACACTTCAACGTCGCGTGGCAAGGCTATACCTTTGCAGCCCTTGGCAACCTCGAGCTGCTTGTTAGGCCGTGCCGCTTGCAGGTTCGCGTGTCGCGCCGCAGCACCCAAGCCCAAGTCCAGGAAGAGGTGGCTCGCTACATGGCAGCAGCCAGTAAGGGAGCCATTCTCGTCTCGCCCTCCATCTCGCCAGGCGAGAAAGCCGTCATGCGTGCTGCCTTCGATGCCCATCTGCCCCTCATCGTCCTCGTGGAGAATGGCTTCACGCCCCTCACCAAGCCCCGCGGCGAGCAGTTCGATGCCTGTGCTGAAGGTCGTCTCCTCCTCCTCGCTCCCTGGGAGCATCACAACGACCGCCGCGCCATCACCGTTCAGCAATGTCAACAACTCAACCTGATGGCGACGGCACTATGCAGGTGAGAGAGGGCAGTATAAATAAGGTAGATATAAAAATAGTCATTTTCAATGCAAATAGTTTTGGCTTCTCAATAAAGATGAGTAATTTTGCAGCTCACAAAGTTTATATCAAATAAACAGAAAGCCATGGATTATAACAAAAGTGCGGAACTACGTGTTCTGCGGCATCTTAAAGAAGATGCAAAAGAACTGATACCGGAAGGTATGGAGGAGTTTGAGTTTTATGCCACTTGTGATAGGCTGGAAAAACTTGGATTTGTACAAGTTGCCTGGATTGAAGGGCACGAGGCTGAGGATGCACGTATCCTCGACGCTGGCATGATGCGACTTAAGGAGTTGGAAATGGAATTAGCTGGCGAGGAGAGCGAGCTGGAACGTTTACGGCGAGAGAACGCGGAGTTGAAGGCTAAAGAGATGCAGAATCCATCGGACGATGCAATCATCAAGGACTTGGCAGCCTGTTTCTATGGCAATGAAGACGATGCTCGAGATTTCTACCAACAGATAAGGTTGGTTCCAGATAGGGAGAAGCCAGTTATCGCGAAAATGTACAAGAATCAGGAAAAGCTCAGTCATCTTTCGGCAAAAACAGGCCTGTATTCAGTTCTTGTAAAACATGGGCTGTATTCAAAGCAATTGAATAATTGGACTCAATTGTACAATAAGGCATAGCATTATACTTCTGGTCACTAAAGAAGGAGTCAACATCAACGTTGGCTCCTTTTTTCGATTGGTGAAATTGAAGTCAATATTGATATAGCACTGTGAAGGCATTAACAAAGTTCTTTTGTTGTGCAAAATTTCCATTTATGCTTTTGCAGGAATAAGTGGTTGTTAGTAATTTTGCGCCCGGAGAAAACTCTCTTCGGGCGCATGTCGTATTTGTGGCGGGAGAGTAAACCTCTACACCTATTCTATAGGATAAGTGTATATACTAAGGAACTATCCCGAGCACGGGACCTGTCAGGCTCTGAAATCGTCTATGGGGCTTGAAGTGCGAGACATAAACTTCCATAAAAACTATAAAACATGGAAGTCATCAAGAACGAAGTCCATGCTGTCTCTCGCAGCGGACTTGACAACGTTCAGCAGAACGCTGAACAGATTACTCCCCAAGCCCTGGCCGACGCTATCGTCGATCAGGCAGTAGCCCAGCCGACCTCGGAGGAGCAGGTGCGGGCCCAACAGTTGGCAGAGCTCACGGCTCTGCGCCTCACGACCTCAACGGAAGTAGAGGAAGAGCGGTATGCGCTGTCGGTCGACGGCGTAGGATTCTTCGCCCTGGGCGATATCCACGGCTTGAAAGGCAAGCAGAAAACCGGCAAGAGTGCAGTGCTGAAGGTCTGCGCCGCAGCCTTGCTCAGCGGTCAGCAGTTCCGAGTCAAGTCAGAACTGATGGAGCCAACGGTGTTGTTCATCGACACCGAGCAGAAAGCGTCTGACGTGAAGCTTATCATCGACGAACTCAAGGAGATGACGCAGTGCACGGACGAGTACATCGACCAGCACCTACATCTCTTCCCCCTTCGTCGTAAGAGCTACGATTCGCTGCTCAGCGACACACGTCTGCTCATCGAGGAAATCAAGCCGCAAGTGGTCTTCATCGATGGTTTGGTGGACTATGTCGCCTCGTTCAACGACGAGGTCATGTCCCGCGAGCTCATCCACGAGCTCCTGCATATCTGCGAAGAGCACGGCTGCGCCATCGTCAACGTGCTGCACGAGAACAAGGCTGCCGACGACCAGAACATGCGCGGTCACCTCGGCACCGTCCTCTCGCAGAAGGCTGGCTCCGTGCTGCAGTGCCAGAAGGCGAAGTCGGGCGTCATCAGCGTCAGTTGTCCCGATGCGCGTCATGGCAACATGCCGACGTGGAACATCCGGTTCAACGGCGAAGGACACATCATCGACGCCGACCTGCAGAAGCAACAAGAGATTCAGGCCGAGCGTGAGCGTAAGGCTGCTGCCAAGCAAGAAGCTATGAAGTTGAAACAGGAGCAACGTCTGAACACGACCTTGCACCTCATCGCTGAGAAAGGCGGTAGCATCCTGCGTAATGAGTTGACCAAGATGTTGAAAACAGAGCTGGACTTGTCGCGCCCATCAGTCTCGAAGTTCATCACTCAAATGGTGGTGGACGGCAAGCTGCATGAGAACGACAAGGTGATCACGGCTACGCCCGAGACTGCCCTGCCATTCTGACGGGCTGAGAACATGTTCCTGTGCGTTTGTTCTTCCCTCCTTATATGAGGAGGAAGAACGAACGGGAATTCACAAAGAACGAACAAAGAACATTACCAATTATGAATACTGATTTTCGCTATCAATTAGACAGCCCCCGCGTGACGGGACGCCGTCAGCAGAAGACCACCTGCCCACAATGTGGTCGCCGCAAGTGTTTCGTGCGTTATGTAGATACGCATGATGACTATCGCTACCTCAACGACAGCGTTGGCCGTTGCGACCATGAGCAGTCGTGTGGCTACCACTATCGCCCGTCGGAATACTTCCAAGACCATCCGTGGATGAAAAAGGAATCGACGAGCGCTCAGCCACGGCCATTGACGCCACCACCTCCACCACCGCTGGCCCCATTGCCGATGGAGTTAGTCGACGCGTGCCATTCGACGCAGAGCACCTTCTGGCTATGGTTTGCAGGCGATTGTGCCCGAACGCTTGACTTCGATTCCGAGACGGTGAGGCGAGTCTACGAGGACTATCACATCGGCAGCGCCGATCAAGGAGACATCATCTTCTGGCAAATCGACGAACAGCAGCGAGTACGCACGGGGCACGTCATGGCTTACGACAACCACGGCCATCGCTTTGGTCACAACGGATGGGTTCACGATGACCTGCTGCATGGGCGAATGCGTGGCCAACTGCCCGATGGTTTCGTCCTCCGCCAATGCTTTTTCGGTCAGCACTTACTGCCCCAATATCCCGAGGCTCATGTCTGCTTGGTCGAAAGCGAGAAGACAGCCCTCATCATGGCCGCTCGCCATCCCCTACATCTATGGTTGGCCACCTGTAGCAGCAGTGGACTCAATGAAGAGAAACTGGAGTGCTTGCGCGGTCGCCGCTTCACGCTCTTCCCCGATAGTGGATGCTTCGATAAATGGCAGAAACTGATGGACAAGACTCATGGCCTGCTCTATTCGATTTCCAATCAGATGGAACAGTATCCGCCAAATACTGACTTGGCCGACCTCCTTCTGCAAGCAGAGTGACCATGACCTGAATATTCGACAGAGTGAAGTTGATTACTCAACTCGACGCAGTTGAATAGTCAACTTTGCTCGGTTGAATAGTCAACTGCGGCGGGTTGAAGGGTCGAAAAGGGTGGGGGATGGTTAGCTTACTCCTCGGCCTTGAGGGTGGGGAGGCCCCAGCCGTATTTGACGGCGAGGAGGCGGATGCCGATGGCTACGGTGCAGGAGAGGACGGCGCTGCCCTCGGGACGCCAGCCGAGGTAGTGGAGGCAGACGACGTAGACGACGCCTCCGGCGAGGCAGCAGGTGGCGTAGATCTCCTTGCGGAAGATGAGGGGTACTTCGTTGATGAGGATGTCGCGGAGGATACCGCCGCCGGCACCGGTGATGCAGCCGAGGCAGATGGCGGCCCAGGTGGGGAAGCCGAGTCCGAGGGCTTTCTCGATACCGATGACGTTGAAGAGCGAGAATCCGATGCAGTCGAAGAGGAACCAGGTGTTGTTCTGGCGCACCAGCCAACGGCGGAAGGCGATGACCCAGATGAGGCCGAACAGACAGGTGAGGAGGTAGATGGGGTCTTCGAGCCAGAAGGGTGTCTTGCCGATGAGGAGGTCGCGGGTGGTACCGCCGCCCACGGCCGTGACGGTGCCTACGATGAAGGCTCCGAAGAGGTCGAACTGTTTGGCGGCTGAGAGGCGTGCTCCCGAGACGGCGCCGGCGAGGGTGCCTATGAGTTCAAGGATGACGAACGACCAGGGTATGCTGAGCATGTCGCCCATCTGCTGAAAGAAGTGTCTGATGAGGTCCATAGGTGGAGGTGGAGTGGGGTGATAAGTTTGGCGTTGTGTGAGAGCGCTTTGGAGTGAGGGGGGGCGAAGTTGACTTTTTAGCGGCTTTTTAGCGGCTTTTGAGCGGCTTTTGAGCGGCGTTTGAGCGGTCCTAGAGCGGCCTTAGAGCGGCCTTAGAGCGGCCTTTGAGCGGCGTTAATGCGGCCTTCAAGCGACGTTAGAGCGGCTTTAGAGCGGCCTTATAGCGGCTTCAAAACGGCTTATCGGTTGGCATTGGATTGCACACGGGTGTAGCCTACGAGGGCATCGTAGCGGGCTCCTTGCGGGCGGTGGTAGACGAGGATTTGGTACTCATTCTCAGTCTGATAGAAGTCGCCTTCGGTGCGGGCGGTCTGACCTACGCCTCGGTCGTCGGGCTGCAGGAACTGGAAGTTGTAGTAGCCCTGCTTGAGGAGTACGGCGCACTCGTAGGCGTGGAGCTTGTCGTCGTAGTGCATGAGGCATTGCGGGTCGGGGAAGCCGTTGTCCCATTGGCCCGTCACGTAGACGTCGCCTCCGTCGAGGCGTGGCGTCTGGAGCAGGAAGTGAACGAAGAGGTACTCGCTCATTGTGGCGTTGTCCTCGTCGCCGGAGTGTCGGACGACGTAGGCGCCGTCGGCATCGGGGTCGTAGGTGTAGTTGTGCTGGGGCGTGACGGCGAAGAGGGTGGCGTGGTACTGCTCGTCAATCCACGCCATGCGGTCGACATTCATGCCATTGAGCAGCACATCGAGAATCTCGAATTTGTGGTACTCGGCTCCTGCGGGGAAGATGAGTTCGCGGCGGTGTGTCCACTCGGCCCCCGTGCCCTTGGTGATGTTGGGGGGCAGGTCGACGACAGCGTTGTCGAGTCGTCGGTTCTGCATGACGAGGGTGTGGAGTTCGCGCTGTGGGTCGACGACGCGTCGCGATCCGTAGCCGAGCGCGTAGGTGACCTGCTGGTGGCGCTGGTTGAAGTCGACATCGGTGTTGTTGCTCACCTCGGCCTGTATGCTCATCTCGGGTGCATAGAGCGAGAAACAAGCCTCGAGGACGGGGTCGTCGCTGGCATCGCGCTCGTCGGCATAGACGCTGACGCGGTAGTTGCCGGGCAGGAGCAGGCGCGTGTCGTCGTTGGGGAAGCTTACGCTGTAGTGGGTGTAGAGGACTGTGGTGTTGAAACTGGTCTCGTAGTCCTCGATGGGTCGGTTGTTGAAGCCGCTGAGGTAGTCGCTCTCGAAGACCTCGTCGCAGACGGTCCAGTCGGCGTTGCAGAACTCCACCTTATATATATAACGCGTGTACTCGTGCGTGAGGGCGTCGAAGCCAATCTCAACGCGCTTACCCAGCTGTGCCACAGGGGGCAGGAGCGGGTTGCCCGCGACGATGACTTGCACGGTCCGGATCTGTTCGGAGAGGCTGCGTGTCTGCTGTGCGCGTGCGGCGGCGACGATGCCGAAAAGGAGGCAGAAAAGGAGCATTTGTCGTTTCATGGCGCAAAAGTAGTGCATTTTTTTCGTTGTTTCGCAATTTTGTTGTACTTTTGTCGAAAAATAAGGAGAAGTTAACGATGCGACACCCCATTCCTACACTTTTTGCATGCCTCGGCATGCTCCTGATGCCACTCTGTGCAGCGGGCATCACCTACCAACGGGCCGACAGCGTGAAGGTGGTCGGTCTGCTCACGAAGGGCAAGCAATGTCCTGCGGGAGAGAACCTAATGTTGTACTATGCCGAGCAACTGAAGGGTCTGCCTTACGTCGGCAAGACGCTGGAGGTGAACCCTCGCGAGGAGTTGGCTGTGAACCTGCGTGAACTGGACTGTACGACGCTGGTGGAGAACGTGTTGGCGCTGGCGCTGACGACGCAGCAGGGGAGCACGCGCTTCGCTGACTTCTGCCGCAACTTGGAACGCATCCGCTATCGCGGCGGCCATCTGAACGGCTATGCCTCGCGCAACCATTACTTCAGCGAATGGATACAAAGCAATGAACGACAGGGCTTTGTGAAGGAGGTGACGGGCACGAAAGGCGACAGCCGCGGTGCCTACTATCCCTTCGTGGACCAGCAGACGCTGGCGTGTACGTACATGAGCACTCATCCGAACCTCTACCCGATGTTGAAGGACGATGCTGCAGCGCTGCAGCAGATACGTGCCAACGAACGGCGCATCAACGGCCGGGTGGTTCGCTACGTGCCCCGACGATTGCTCTCGCGCTCACGTAAGGAACTCTCGGCTATCGAGGACGGCGACATCCTGGCCATCGTCACCAAGAAGGCAGGGCTTGATGTCTCGCACCTCGGACTGGCCGTGTGGGGCCGCGACGGAAAGCTTCACCTGCTCAACGCCAGCCAGATCCACAAGAAGGTGGTGCTGGAGCCGATGACGCTAGCGGAGTATATGCAGAAGCATCCTACGCAGCTGGGCGTGAGAGTGATAAGGGCGGGGAAGTGAAGAGGTGGAAAGTTGAAAAGTTGAAAAGTTGAAAGGTTGAGAAGTTGAAAGGTTGAAAAGTTGAGAAGTTGAAAGATAGTTGACGAGTTGAAAGGTTGAAAAGTTCTTCAGGAATGAAATTGTTCAAGACGATACAGAAATGGTTGCAGAGGCTGGTCATCTTCTTCTTTGCCTCTACGATTTTGGCAGTGGTGGCCTATCGCTGGCTGCCGGTCTACGTGACGCCGCTGATGGTGATTCGCTGCGCCCAACAAGTGGGGCACGGCGAGACGCTGAGGCTGCATCATCATTGGGTGCCGATGGACTCGATGTCGAAATATATGCCTGTGGCTGTGATGGCCTCTGAGGACCAGCGTTTTCTGGAGCACCACGGCTTCGACTTCGACGCTATCGACCAGGCGCTGAAGGAACGGCAGTCGGGCAAACGGCAACGCGGAGGCAGCACCATCAGCCAGCAGACGGCCAAGAACGTGTTCCTGTGGCCGAAAGCTTCGTGGGTGCGCAAGGGGCTGGAGGCTTACTTCACCGCCCTCATCGAACTCATCTGGGGCAAACACCGCATCATGGAGGTCTACCTGAACTCCATCGAGATGGGCGATGGCATCTATGGCGCTGAGGCGGTGGCACAGCTCCACTTCGGGCATCCCGCCAGCGAACTGACGCGCTCCAACTGTGCACTCATTGCCGCTACACTGCCTAATCCGTTGCGTTTCAGTAGCAAAGAGCCTTCAACGTACATGCTGAAACGACAGACGTGGATCATGCGGCAGATGAAGCACATCGACTTGTTCCCGGCGGAGTGAGGAGAAGAAAACAAAGGTCTGAGGCATTCGTTGATGCTTCAGAGTGAGGAGGAGTAAGGGGTAAAATGGGCTTCTCGGCGACTGAATCGCCGAGCGCTATCGCGGGGTGATAGGGGGCTATCGCGGGGGGATTGAAAGGTTTTCTCGGCGAGGGAATCGCCGAGCGCTACCAAGGGGAATCGCCGAGCGCTACCAAGGGGAATCGCCGAGCGCTACCAAGGGGGATGCCGAGCACTACCAAGGGGAATCACCGAGCGCTACCAAGGGGAATCGCCGAGCGCTACCAAGGGA
>JAEEGL013000040.1_pt1 | contig 41860 bp, 57 predicted proteins | sample 9134231 | NCBI WGS metagenome assembly JAEEGL01 (sample SAMN16246548, study PRJNA631951) | gut metagenome | biome: gut microbiome; feature: rumen; material: fiber-attached | host: Bos | place: Iran: Karaj | collected 2018-10
AGACTCTCGTCGAAGTCTGTAAACTCCGCATAGAAGCGCTCATCCTTCTCGGTGATCATCCCGATGCTGATGAAGGTGCTTCTGGGGACGAGGCCGGTAAACTCCGAATCGAAAAATATGTTCATGCAATTCCTTCCTTTCTTTCATGGATCATAGGAATCCATGGCGTACCTATATATTCGTTGACTTTATTGAGTTCAGCGTATTCAACGGCCTGATCATAGGTAATATAACCATGGTCATAAAGTTTCTGGAGAAGCTCTTGCGTGCATTTGACCCCGAAATTTCGAACTCGATACAGTTCGCCAGCCTTAGCACGATCAAGCAATTCTCTCATTGACTTGAAATCTGCTCGCATGAGACAATTGAAAGATCGCACACTGAGATCCAACTCGGTAAGATCAAGAGGAGCATCAAGAGGGTCGATGGCATTCAGCTTCTCCAGCTTCGCCAGCAGCTCTATTTTTTCTTGCTCCAGTTCCTCTTTCTGGCCGGCGATTGTTTTGCACTCTTCTTTTAGCTTCTCCAACTCCATTCTCTCCTGGATGAGCTTTCTCTTTTGATTAGAGATCAGCCCACGCTTTTCATCAACCGCTTGGCTGCCATTCACACCATCCAGGATAAGATGCATTCTGGCCGGATGACGAAGCTTACGGATTGCTTTATGCACGATTTGGCTTACACACTGATTCGTACGACAAATAGCCTTTCCGATTTCAATGAAAGAGTTACCGTCTTTATAGTATAAAAGAAGTAATTCTCTTTCTCTTGGAGCAAGCGTGTCTATGGCAGTCATAAGTCCATTCATCTGGTCCTCGTTAACAACAAAGCTTACCGGCTCCAGGAAAATATCATCCAGCAGGTTGTAAGGCCAAACCGCTAAATACCCCGCCGGGATTTTTCTTGGTTTTCCTTCGAGGCTCTTTTCATAAGAACACCTTACCAAGCCGGTAAAGTAGTCATGAAAAGCAGTCTGAATATCCGGAAGCTCATTCTCAGAAACACGACCACAGAGGAAATCAGTCGTGACACCAAAGTAGTCGGATAAGGCCATAAGAGCGTCGACGGAGGGCGGATAACGTTTGGCCAGGATGAATTTTAATGTGGATGGACCGATCCCCGCATCTTCGGCAATCGTGTTGACTGACTTTCCACTCTCTTTGATCAACATGCTGAGAATATCAGGAGTCCAAACTTTTTTCACAGTTTTCCTTCCTTTCCTTATTCTTTTCGTTTATGCGATTCGCAATATAATCAGCTAAAGCATCAAAGGCCATTTTGCAAGCAATGCCCACCACTAAGACAAACATAAGTGGCCAAAGGAGAAACATTGCTAATGTCGTGCCATTATCATCGGGACCAGACGGCTCTATGCGTTCTACGACTGCACAAAGCAAAGCCGAAAGGAATCCAATGAAAATATAGATTCCAAGGTATAAAATGATTTTCATTTTGTTTTCTCATCTCCCTTAAAGCCAAAATAAATAGCGCGGCCAACGTCAATAGAGACGAAAACCGGCCAGCAAGCAGCAACGATCTCCAGAAGCGCAATCACAGCAATAACCGCAAATGTAACTCGGCCAGGTTGATCAGATGCAGCCGTCTTTACAATTGCTCCGAATTCCTGCATCGAGTCTCGGCACTCAACACCAATGTAGTACAGCATATAGATCATTCCGAGAATCCAAATAACGGGTACAAGCCAATTAGTCATGAATCGTTTCTGCTCCCTTCAGTTACACTCTTTACATGATTCAATCATGTAAAAGAAAATTTCTGGATCATTGTCAAAAATCACCTTTGCTTTCATCAACGCCAGCCTTTTGGTTTTTGCCAGAACCTGAATTTCCTTGTGATGCCCGGCACACATATTTACCTCGGCATCAATAGTCCAGAGTTTCTTCGCCATAAAGAAAAAGCCCCAAGCAATTTCTGCTCAGGGCTTAGCCTCCTTTCATACTTCGATTTTTGCCTCTGTACTTCATTATAAGAAGTGAATTTCTTGCGATTTTTGTAGGTCCAAAAATGCTTTAAAATAAAAATGGAGCCCTCCGAAGAGAGCTCTTAAAGGAAGCTATTTAATTATTATAGTATTCTTCATAATCGTTATCATCTTCGTCTTCAATTGGCGGAAAAGTGCTATTGTAATAACGACGACCGCATTCGCAGCACATTTCATAAGGCAAAGAATCATAATCGAAATCCGCCTCAGCCACAAAGCAGTTAAAGTCCGAACGTTCTTCGTCTTTATCAAATTCTCCTCCGCAATCCTGGCAAATAAATTTCATGCTGGCCACCTCCTAATTAAAGTCATGGCCATTATAGCATGGTTTTATTTAAAAAGAAAGAAGCGGATTGCTTTACTTCGACTTTTCAGAAAAATTCCTCCCAGTAATTTTTAGGGAGAGGCTTCATACGTAATGCCCACATAACCTTTCTTACAGGAATGATGGGGTAATTCTCGTCCGTAGCCTTTTCTTCAAAGTATTCCGGAAACTTGGGATTGAGGTAAATATCATTTGCCAGCCACGGATCAATTGCATCCCAGTAGACGTATTTAGCCGTAAAGCGCATTTGTGTAATGATCAATCCTCTGTCATTTTGAATGAATTGTGTGCCGATCTTATAGACCGGATGATCAAGAATGACTCGCTCTCCATATAAGGGCATGACAATCTCGGGTTTTTGATAAAAGTATTTCATAATAAGTTAAAAAGAAAAGCCACTGTAAAAAGTGGCAATTCTTTTAGAACATGGCAACGTACTCTTTGGCGGCCGTCACGAGGATGTCACTGGCTTTCTTATCCTCAATTGTTCCCTCGGCTCTCATCTCATCGAGGTTCTTCTTGAGGGCGATGATCCCATTGTACATTTGCTCCCGTTTGCGATAGGCGATCATTTCTTTGATGAAACTATGGATCATTTGTGTTTCTCCCTTCACTTAAAATTAACTCCAGTTTACGCCAATTCTGCCATCGGGGTGAATGATGATGTTGGAATAGCCATCTTCATAGTTATTATGCTTCTGCTGCCACATGTCACCTAAGGCAACCTGGCCGAACTTGTCTTCGTACGTGAAAGAAGCATTCACGAAGAAGTCGCCGATTCGGAAGAGCTTAACCTTGAAATCGCTGCTGTTCCGTAACTCATTCCAGATCTGTATGTCGTAGTCCTTCTTTTCAAGGCCGCTCAAGAATCTGAACTTGAAATACTTTGCTTCATGATCAGCCATGAAGTCTTTTACAAATTCCAGAGTCGGTGTCTCCACAACCGTCTGGAGCATGCAATTGGGGAAGAGACTCGGATCACCCTGCACATAATCATTGCAGGACAGTTTGATTCGAGCAAAGCCGGAGTGACGAGCAATATCATTCAGCTCAGTGGAATAGCCGGTTGTATTGATTGAGCAGCCGATCTGATTACTGTTCTTGGCATAGGCCCGGATAAGATTCTGGACATGCTCAGGATATAACCCAGGCTCGCCACCGGTGATCGTCATCTTCGCAAGAGGATGCTCTTTCAGGATTCGCTTGAGCGAGTCAATCTGGGCCGGGAAATCGTTGTGGCCCTCCATCGGGTTTTGCCGCTCGAGACAGAAGGGGCAGTTAAATGGGCACTCCTGAGTGGTAATGACCTGTATGTTGATTCGATAGTACAACGGTCTCCCAAGAAATGTCTGATCTTTGCGGGACTTAAGCCTGTATGCCAAATCACGATTCATTTCGTTTCGAATATAATCGTAATTCGGAATCTCGGGAATCTGAGTGAGTTTTCTACTCATGTCTAATCACAGTATTCCTTTCTAAAATATGAAAAGAAAGAGAAGCCATGTTTCAGACTTCTCTTTCCGGTTATTGTGTGAAATTCTCAAAAACCTCATGGTCAACTAAGACCTTTTTACTGCCATTCAGATGATCTCCAAATATACGATCTGCCGCTTCCTGCTTGATCACAACCCATTTACCAGTGGGATACAAGCCTTTCTGAATTTCGGGCTGATTCGGAATCATCGGCGTATCAGAAGCCTCGATGACCGTAACTCCAAGTCCCATGTTAGCAACACATTTGTCGCATGGATTATAATCCAACAGCATGTTTCTCGGAGCTTCAAAGTCTTCGCCCTTCCGATAATCGCCAATATGCCCCATCAACGCGATTTCATCTTTGCTCTCACCGCACCAGAAGCAGATTGGGATCGTAGGATTGACACCGTATTTCTTCGATAATCGAATGTCGCCTTTTGCCATAAGTTTTTGCTCCTTTCTGAACTGTAAAATAGTTCATTCAAAGAGCTGTTTTTCATGCGAATCAGGCAGTTTCGGTTCCATTTTGAATTTCTTTGATGACCTCATCAATCATGTGAGCGACCTGAATGAAGTCTTCCTCTTTGTATCCGCGAGTGGTCATTGCCGGAGTTCCAATTCTGACTCCGGAGGTCTGAACAGGGCTGCGCTGCTCGCCGGGCACACAGTTTTTGTTTAACGTTATGCCGTGGCGATCGCAGGCGTCCTGAACCTGCTTGCCGGTGATCTTGGGATGAGTATAGGTAAAGTCGAGGAGGAAGAGGTGGTTATCAGTCCCTCCAGTAACTACGTCATAGCCCATCTTCTTGAACTCTTCGGCCATAACGGAAGCATTCCGGACTACCTGATGAATGTACTCCTTGTACTCAGGTGTCAGTGCTTCTTCAGCCGCAACAGCTTTGCCTGCGATCACATGCTGAAGCGGACCTCCCTGACAGCACGGGAAGACTGCTGAATCAACTTTTTTGGCAAGCTCCGGACGGCAGAAGATCATACCGCCTCTGGGTCCACGGAGAGTTTTGTGTGTCGTTGTGGTGATCAAATCGGCCACACCGAATGGCAACGGATGATCTCCAGCAACGATAAGACCTGCAATGTGAGCCATATCCACCATGAAATAGGGCCTACAGTACCAGCAATCAGACCATGGGCTGAACGGGCCATTGTTATTCCAGGCATCCTCTGCAATCTTATTAATGATGTCTTTGATTCGTGCAAAGTCAATGGCACGAGAATATGCAGATGCTCCGGCAAGAACGAGCTTAGGCTTATACTCACAAAGCTTAGTCTTGAGATCATCGTAATCAATTCGGCCATTCGAGTCGACGTTATAGAAGACCATCTTGAACAGCTTTCCAGAGAAGTTGACAGGGCTACCATGAGTTAAATGCCCGCCATTATCGAGGCTCATTGCCAGAATAGTGTCACCTGGTTTGAGAACAGACAGATAGGCCGCCATGTTTGCCTGACTGCCGCTGTGAGGCTGCACATTGCAGTGATAGTCGGTCTGAAACACTTTGCACCACGTATCGGCACAATACTGTTCCAGCCGATCATAGAACTCGCAGCCACCGTAATACCGGCCCTTATTACCCGACTTGTGATCAGCCGGATAGCCTTCAGTATACTTATTGGTCAGGATTGACCCAACTGCCTTGAGAACATTATCAGAGACAAAGTTCTCGCTGGCAATCAGCTCAATCGCATTGGTCTGACGGATGCGTTCTGCTTCAATGAAATCAAATACCTTAGACATTTACTATTCTCCTTCTGTGATTAATTCGATATAGCGCTCGAGAAGCCGGCCTACACATTTCGGGCCAAGATCAACCTGGACTGTTTTCAGAGAGGCCGACTGGATCTGACCATGTCTACGGATCTCCAAGCGAGTGGGCGTCCGTACGAGATAGTAGGTCTTGTCCATGGGAATTTCTTTGATAACAGAATACTTGGGATCAGTTTGGGCTTTGACATGATCCTGAAGCTCAAATACAGCATCAATAAACATGATGCAGCGGGTATAAAGCCCTGTATCGGCGATTCGTGCGTTCATTTTATTCCTCATATCTACTTTCATTTTGATTTTCTGCTATGAGCCCATTTGGAGAAAAGATGCTGGGCGTCTGTTCCGGCTATGATAGAGGCGATCTGATACCATCTTTCATCAATCTTAACCTCCAGCGTACCCAAATGCGAATTATTGCCGATCGGAGTCCATCTATGGTCTGTGATATGGCGCTTCAGAATTCTCACGCCGAGCTTTTCACGAAGACTTAGCTTTATGTCCATACTGTTCCTTTCTTCAGGCTGCGGGCAAATCGACGACCTTATTGTGAAAGAACTCCGGAGTATTCATGAGATGGTTGTCGGGGCTATGAGCAATGATCAGCTCGAGGACATGATCGGGATCATCCGAAAAACGAGACTGGACATACTTGGCATATCTGTCGAAATCTGACAGACGGCAGGCTCCGGTATGCATCTGCACACAGTCAGGCGTTGCATCCCATTTGGAAGCCATTCTGGCTGCCACTTCTGCAAACTGGGTGTTTGCCGCTTTCGGAACGGGCTTTTTTGTTTTGGCGATAATCACCGCAGTAGTGACTCCTACAAGAATGACGCCTCCGATGATGAGCTCCTTCTTGTGTTCCTTTGCAAATTCTCTAATGTTCATTGGTGTGCTCCTTTCAAAATTTAAAAAATATAGAAGCGCAGTTTTTCTTATAGCCGGCCATCCCTACCGTATATACGCTTCTATTATAAAAGTTGCAAAACATGCGATTCAGAAATACTGACCGAATCTCTGAAGCTCAAGTTTTGTACCCCAGACTGTATAACGATTCGGAAGAGACTTATCATCTCGTTTGTGTCTGGAGACTCTGAGATTGTGCTCTTCACAATAAGTAGAAACTCGTGCAGCATCCTCGTCTGTGAGTTTCAAGATTACTGAATATAATGTGCAGCCCATTATCTCTGTCCCTCATCGCAATTGTCTCGGATGCTCTCTAAGACCTCGATGGTATACTCATAAAGAGCTTTCTGTCTTCGGCCAGCAGTAGAGTTTCGATACCAAGCTTCCTGTACTTTCCAGTCGTCTAACAGTCGTTCATGACGCTCTATTTCATTTTTAACGTGATTAAATGCGTTCACTATCATTCTCCTTTAAAAAAGAAAGAGACATGAATTCTGCCTCTTTCGGTTTACTATACTTAAAAGATTTTCTTTTTAATAGGGTCAATCAACAGTGCATACGTGCAGGCACAGACAAATACTGTGTCGCCGATAACTGTCTTTACCGCTTTGCCAAGAAGTTTCGTAATAATCATATAAACAACCTCCAAATAATATTTTTGTCTCTTTCTCATTATAGGAGTTGTTTTATGTGCGAAAAATAAAAGAAGAGACTATTACGTCTCTTCCAGCGATGCAATTAATACCTCCATTTCAGCTATCGTCTTTTTAATAATAGCTAAATCGAGTTTTAATGTCGCAAGCTGATCAGCCAGATCGTTAATAATCTCTTCTTTATTTTCTCTTGGGACTTCCACTTCTAAAAGATTGCATAATTTCTCAAGACGTTCGTCGCTACGAAAGTTACTTTCACCTTTCTCAAAACTGATATATGCACGTCTTGAAATTCCTAAAGACTTCGCCATATCATCTTGAGTTATTCCTTTCTTAACTCTCGCAGCTTTAACTTCTAACAAAAATTCTCTTTTCATTTTATAAAGCTCCTTCCTTGGTTTCATTATAAGGAGTGCTAAATATGCGAAAAATAAGAAGGATTGTACGCTTCGAACGTACGTCTCTCGAATTGCTTCGAGTGTTCTACCATTGAACTATTGGCACGGTTGTGGCGTTTCAGCACACCGCCTGGCATAACCCAGCGAATTCCGCTCTCCTTCATTATAAGAGCTGTGAAATTTGCGAAAAATAAAAAGAGATGTAGGTGATAGCCCAACGAAAACTATCCATTAAGCCCGTTTCACGAGCCACCAGCAGGCATGGTCCGTTCCCATGCTCCTTCGTGTCTTGCTTTCTCTTCATTATAAAGACTGTTTTTCTTGCGAAAAAAAAGAAGCCGCTGATTTCTCAACGACTTCTCTGCTGAAGTTGGTTTTACTTGTCGGTCTTTTCTTCTGTTTCCTCAGATGGAAGACCAACACCGGTCGCCACATAGATCTGGCAATCATTGATCTGTTTATCCGTTAAGCCAACAGCACGCAGATAGACAATCAATCTTGCCGTCTCGGCACTTGTCAAGTGACCCATCTCGGTTTCCTCCTCGTACAAATTAGAACTTTGTTCCAACATAAGGTTACCTCCTTCATTATAGGGCGTGCTTTTTCTGCGTTTCCACTAAGAGTGTACCATAAACATGCGAAAAAAGAAAGCCCATGCACAATACACAGGCTTCCATTTTGATTTCAGACAAGATCTTTCACTAACTTGTTCAGATCTTCTTTAGACATCTTTGCATTGAGATTCAGATGCACAAGAGCATTCTCGCCATCAAATGTTACTGAAAGCGGGTCATTGAAGTTGAGGTTCAGTTTAACCCCAAGCTTCTTTGACACCGCCTTTGTAATGATTCGGGTAAGAATTCCCTGCATAAACCCAGATCCTATTTTCAATTCGTCCACTTTGAAACTCCTTTCATTGGTTTATTATCTTGCCATTATAAGGAGTGCAAAATATGCGTTAAAAAGAAGAAAGAGCCCTGCCTAAGACTCTTTCTCCTTGCGATTAGGTACCGCGCACACTATCCAGGATGTACACGATCGGTAAAGAGATCATTGCGACCATCGTCAGCAATATTAAGTCGCTAACCGTCTCTCTAAGATCTTGCCTCTCTGACAATAACGTTCACCTCCTCTATTTAAAAGGCTGTAAAACGTGCGAGAAGGCAAAAAGAGGAGGATTTGTATAAATCACTCCTCAATTTCTCTTATTTGAGCAACCTCATACTGTTCAGGATCGCTCCTAATGATTCTCCGTTCTTTTTACGCCGGTCGATCTCCAAGTATTCCTTCGGTGTGGGTTTACGCTTCATCTCGTAATAGCACTTCAGGCTCATATCGTAGATATAACGCTCCTTCAGATCGCGCTCCTCATGCAGCCGGGCGTTCCTATTGATGCACTTAATCAGCTTCTCACCAGTAGCAACGGCCAGCGGGACGATCACGACGATGTAGTCGCGGTTTTCATTCCAGAACCTTTTTGCCTTACAAGACTGGTCGTAGCACCAGTTCTTGATTTCCCACTTTTTGATTTCGATTTTCTTTTTGAGTTCGGGTTTCATTGCTGTTCCTCCTTAAAATGTTGTTTCTCTATATTAAGGAGTGCAAAATATGCGGAAATTCACTGCTTAAATGCTTGTTCTTTTGTGATGTCGACGTATATCGTCTTCTCCATGGCCGCAGCAAGATCCTCATCGTCCCAGATTCGGAAAGCAAGCGGGAATATCTCCGTCTTTTCTGTCTTTTTGTCAACAGAAACACTCAACAGGGTCGTGTCACCAGGCACGAATTTGTCATCCTGCGCGATAGAGAAAATATACTTATCCTTATAGTCAAATCCAGACCAGATAAGACGATTAGGATAGTTTTTTCGCACAATCGCCACAGCATCTTCAAATTTCATCATTTACTCCTTTTCACCATATAATCTAATGTGGTTTCCATACCAGGTCGTAATGTTGCATTTGAGCAATCATATATCTCTCGAATTCCGCCAAGACGAGACATAAACATGGCTCGTTCTTTTTCATTAGCGAAAGAGAGAATTCGCCCTGTCTGGCAATCTACGATAGAAAGAATTCCATTGGCATCTTTCTCATAATTCAGAGCATGTCCGCTGCCGTTTTTCCAGCTTATCGTAATAATGCCAGTCGAGCTATTCGGGATTTTGCCTAATTGCGAAGATGAATTGAGCATGATGTCAGATGGAATCGTCTTCACATTGTCGAATATTGCTCTGACGAGTGGACCAGTATGCCGTCCGTCATCTTTCATACCGCTGATTTCATCAACACCGTAGAAAGGTTTTGCTTGGCAGTCAATACCAAGAACTTGACTGAGAATATAACCAACAGAGCAGTTGACACAGTTAATGTTGCGCCCTTCAATGAACTGTGCAGCATAAGGACTTACGTTCATCGAATTAACAACATTTTGATTTATCTCACTTGTGCTTCGCCCGATCTTAGTCATCGAGAGATCCTGAGACATTCCTGCAACTGCATCTTTGCCATTTTTGATTACGTCGCTGACCGAATCCAAGGCTCCCATTTTATAGAGGCCATAACCAACCAAACCGGCTGCAACGATTCCTGCTCCTGCGGCGATCATTTTCTTTTGCTTGTCTGACAGACTGAAAGAAGTATTGGAGCCGCCAGCTCTCGATTTGCTTAGATTATAGCTTTTCTTTGGCTTAGCGTCAACCTTGTCAAGACTTTGCCGCCATCCTGCTTTCTTTTCAGCAGCTGAGTGTTTGCCGGCAGCTAAAGGATACGGAGGCCCGTTTCTCTTACCCCATTTCTGGCCGAGAATTCCATGATGCCAAATATCAGTCTCACGACTAAATTTATAGCCATAGTAATTCATTTGTACAATCTCCTAAAATAAAAGGAAAGCTAACTGTAAAGTCAGCCTTCCTTTATGATCCTCATACTCGAGGGGCGATACCCTTGATCCAGGATAAGCATTTGCTACTCAGAATCGTAGATTCCTCAAGGCTTCCGGTCAACACAATCGCCGCCAGGGTACCTGAGACAGTCAATCCGACTTTCGCTAAGCCGATAACAGCCTCAATCTTGGCCTGCCGCATTCTGTCCGCAGCTTCTTTCTCAGCCAGGTCTTGCTTCGCTTTGTCCAGCTCTCGCTTCAACCGGTTGTTCAGATCTGCGTCAGACGACTCCAGGTCCTCATGAAATGCTGTCAACAGCTCATGATAGTTTTTCATGGCGTCCGCATACTCCTTGGTGGTCGGATCGAGTTTCTCGATAGCATCGAGGATTCTACCCAATTCGTTTGCCATCCGTTCCTGATTCATATGTGATCTCCCTTTCTGTTTTTGGTTTCATTATAACAACTGTAAAACATGCGGAAGGTTACAGAGCAAATTTGTTCAGATCCATAGACATGCTGGTGAGGCCACCCCAAACGTCATCCTCATCAGAGATCTGCTCATGAGCAACAAAACCGAGCTTTTCATAAATATGACGAGCATCCGGAGAATCTCCAGGAACTTCAAGTGTCATCTTTTTATAGCCGCGCTCTTTGCACTCATGAGCAGCGGCAATTAAGCAGGCCGTTGCATAGCCTTTTCCTCGCTGCTTAGAATCGACACCGAGCCAAACTACATTGACGGACGTAGGCGATTCCTGATAAAGTTCCAAATCGCCGATTCGCTTTTCACCAATTTTGATCTCAAAGTTTTTGGTGTTCATCTGCTCTTTGTAAACATGTGCCGAACCACAAGCAATAAGCTTTTGAAGACCAGTCTTTTTAAGCTGTTCGATAGTGATCGGCGTTCCATCCTTACCCTTGGTGCTTAAAACTGACTGCTCGTAATAATCGCTGTTGAGAGTCTTTTCTCTGGCCGAGCGATCTTCGGGTTTTAAGGGATAAGGAGGACCGTTCTTCTTACCCCATTTCTGACCGAGAATGCCATGATGATACAGTTCCATATAGCTCCTCCTAAACATAAAAAGAGGCCCTTCAAACGAAAGACCTCTTCCAGACATTAATATTTTAGCATGTATTTTGGACCCCTGCGTACGGTTCTTTAGATTCCTTTCCTCTGACTCAGAAGCCAGAAGAACCGTCTGTAGGCATCATAGTACATGTCTTTACCACAAGGGATTTTGTGGCTCATCTCCAAATCCACAAAAGACAATCCCTCAGTGACTGCTTTGAGAATATAAGAACCAAGCTCAGGGTCCACATCCATGGCAGCATGCGAGACCAAATCCAGAGCTCTCTGCAAGTCGGCCAATAACTGACCATACTTAGCAGTTGGATCAGGGATCTCAGCTCCACGAATCGTGCCGAGGGAGGGAATCTTAACTCCCATTTTGAATTCCAGATCAGAGTACAGACGTTTCCAATCCGGATACTGAAGGCAGAAATGCTTCAGCTCATAGTAACGGTGCTTGGGGATCCAGTATTTACTCCGTTCAGACAGTTCGGGTTTCAAAGCAGGCATAGTAATCTCCTTTCACATACCACAGATGTATCTTAATATATCGTTCGAGCAATTTGCCAAATGCAGAGCTTGGGTTATGACTCCAAATGGGGCTTTCTCAAAGGATTCGACCTTATTTCGATAGCGCCATAAAGTCGAGCATGTAATTCCTAATTGCAATGCAAGATCGCTCGTGGTATAATGATTAGCGCGGAGGTACTCATTCACAACCGAATCAAATCGGTCCATACGCTTTACTAACTTATCAGTTCTTTTAGCCTCTTCGGTCAATAGCACCTTGGGCATTTTCGTTATTCCTTTCTATTCGTGATGCCGGCTCAAATATGGTTTATCACACAGAAAGCAGAAAGGCAACAAGAAAAGTTACAGAACGGTTTCAGCTATGCACGAATTCGTTTATGCTTGAAATCTTTTGTGCCAAACTTTTCAGACGAAATTTGTTCAAGATTTACAAAAATGAGGAGGATAAAAGATGAAAGTACCAACCCCTAAAAAGCTCCCATCCGGATCATGGCGTATCCAATTGATGGTAAACGGAAAGAAGTATAGTATTACTGATAAGGACCCAAAAGTCTGCAAGCAAAGAGCCAAAGAAATCTATGCCGGTATTGAGCAAGAGAAACGAACAAGTCTGACTGTTGGACAGGCAATAGACAAATATATCGACGCCCAGGAAGGGACTCTTTCTCCATCTACTCTGAGTGTCTACAGACGTTATCGCCGAAATTATCTCCAGCTTATAGTGTCCTGTGCATTAAATGATCTCACGCCAGAGTTAATTCAATTGGCGATCAGCAGAGATTCGCAACAAGGCAAAAGTCCAAAGACAATTCGAAATGCCTATGGGCTCTTAACCGCGACGCTCAAACTCTATCGGCCAAAATTCAAGCCAGAAAGCAAATTGCCCCAGAAGGAAGTCCATGAAATTGTAATTCCAACTGAGGCAGAGATGAAACAAATTTGGGCTGAAGCAAAAAGGACAAAATATGAGATCCCAATTCTGCTCGCATCCTGGCTCGGACTTCGCATGTCAGAGGTTCGAGGGCTTAAATACGCAGACTTCAAAGGAAACCAAGTTCACATTCAGAGAGCTGTTGTCCGTACAAGTGATGGAGATGTTGAGAAAAAGACGAAAAGCTACTCTGGAGATCGCTGGATCACCTGTCCCAAATATATTCTTGATTTGCTTGAGGCTCGAGAAAACAAGGGAGAATATGTTTGCAGGTATTCAGAATCCACGATCTACAATGGTTTCATTCGAGTCTGCGAAAGAGCAGGTGTCCAGCATTACCGTTTCCATGACTTACGCCACTTTGCCGCATCCGAGGCTCATTCTCTTGGGATCCCCGACAAATATCAGATGAAACGAATGGGACACAAAACGGACAATATGTTAAAGAATGTATACCAGCATACAATCCGAGACAAAGAGGATGCCTTCGCTACTTTAATAGACGATCATATGGCTGAGCTTCTGGCCTAATTTCACACGAAGTTTCACACGACCTTGTAGAAATCAAGTGTTTTCAATGTGTTTAGGGGCCGATTAAAGTGGGTTCGAGTCCCACCACCGGCACCAAACGGGAGAGCCTTGAGCCGCAACGGTTTGAGGCTCTTTCCTTTTATTCATGCGGGTTTCCGGGTTTTAGGCAAGCAAGGATTCATTCAGTCATGATCGACCTATTTCACATGGAAATGAGAAAATTTCACACGAATTTTCACACGCCGAAAGCTGAAGAACAGATAAAAAGTAAAGCGATTGTAATTGATCTCCCCTAAGTGATGAGCTCAGGGGAGATTTTTTAATAGTCAATCGAGACTGTCATAGCCTCTCGATCACGTCTGATTTCCTTGATCTTACGATTTAAGTAGGACTCATCCAGCCAGAATTTGATGGAGGTCAAGCTCCCTTCGGCGATGATTCGGCCTTTTGCCCGAATAATGAAATGAGAAGCCTCTGTCTCAGGAAAATCGGAGAGTCTTTTGGGAAGCACCTCTTTTCCCTTGGTTGCAGGTTTTGCAGGCTTAGCAGTATTGCCAGCCGCGCGTTCTCGTAACAGATCAGCATACTTGGACATTCAGCTTACCTCCGGCCACCAAGATTTGGGTCTGGTGATTTGAGCTCCATTTTGATTTAACTTGCGCTCCAGATCCGAAGCATACTCCTGAAGAGAAGACTGGACCTCAAGAGACCTCTGAAGTTTCTCATAAAGGATCTTGTTGTCCTCTCTGAGAGCCTGTTCATAGTCCGGATGCTCCAGTTTGAAGTACAAGTCGGAGATAACTTCAGCCTGTTTTTCAGCGATAATACGCCATTTCTCGACTTCGCTGCGGTCAAACAGGAGCTGCTCTCTCATTTCGAATATGAGATTCTTGAGCCGGGCTTTGCCGAATGCGTCACTCAGCTCAAACCCAGTGTTGAAATGCTCCAGTTGCTCGGGCGTGATCATTTTGCCAATTCCCCTTTCAATATTGAATTGTGGTGGACCGCCAGGGATTCGAACCCTGAAACCGACCGCTCATGAGGCAGTTCCTCTACCAATTGAGTTAACGGTCCATGTTAAGCCAATTCATAAGACTTTTATAGCAATCATCGCATAAATCTAAGGCGACCCCTCTTGACATTTGCTTTCTTACTATTTCATTGTTAATAGTTCTAAGAGTGTATTTTCGTTCTCCTCTTTTGGCGTCGCCTGTATATGCTTTTTGGCAACGATCACAAATTAATGCTTTCATCATGTCGTCCTTTCTTATTGTGAAATCTACGAAAATAAAATGTCCAACCAGACCCTCTAAAACTGGTTGGCAATTGTTGCGGAAGGCGTTTCCGAGTGCTCAGTGTCCCTATCAAGCCCTATTCGGCATCTACGCTTTTGGGAGGATCAGTGAGCGATCTCTTAGTGTTCGCGTCCAGTCCAACGGTTCACAGTGCATTAAGGCAGCATCCCTATGTTCAATTCCTCCACTATTTGAAATAGCGCACTGGCGGGTTTTTAATAAAATTGGTGCCGCTGGCCGGAATCGAACCGGCATGACCGAAGTCGGCAGATTTTAAGTCTGCGGTGTCTACCATTTCCACCACAGCGGCAAATATAAAAGAAGGAGCTTAACCAGCGAGGTCAGGCTCCTTCATGTTCGGATCACTTCTTACCCTTCAGATCGCAAGCGACCTGCATGATAAGGAGTGCAGCTTTTCGGCCGACGCCGGGGATTGAGAGCAGTTCATCAAGAGATGCATCCAGGATGGCATGATCCTTGACCAGACTGCAAACACGAACAGCTTCGGCTTTACTGGCAGCGTATTTCTCAAAGCGCTCGGCCAGGGTCAGCTCAGTCTTCTTCGCCATGACAGTTCCCTCCTATTAAATATAGAAACGGATAGCTCCTCACAGGGCAGCCTTTATCCGGATCTTTTATGTGTTATCGACAGACACCGAAAGTGTCAGATGAACCTTCTTATTGGAATACTTGTATGCCAGGAACGAGAATGTCTCCAGATCGAAGCCATCCATGTCCAGGATCAGATCCTGAAGATGAAACTCTTCGGGGACAGCAAAGGGCGTGGACTCCTCCAACGGACGTACCGGAGAAACAGGCTCAACTTCAGGGACCTTCTCCTCAACAGTGTCAACAATCTGATCCACCACAGGCTCAGAAGTCTCCACCGTATAATGAGTCGGAACAGCATCCAAAATCGCCAGCTTGAAAAGGTCCTTACCTTTGCGGCAGCCTGCATGATGAACGCGCATCTTGATCTTGTCATAGACGCCCTTTTTCACACAGTAGCTGCGTAGCGAAGTCTTGGAGACATTGAAAAGATCGGTGGCAATCGCAGAGAAACTAACGCCATACTTGTCAATCAGGTTATTCAGGTACTCAACCTGAAGATCGAGCGGCATACCCTTAAACTCAGAGTAGCTGTAGAATTTGCTCATGTTATAGGTCTGAACTTCAGAATTCAACTTGGACTTCTCCTTTCGAGTCAAATAGTCGGATGGCAATTTACATTTCTTACTTTTAGCGCCATTCTTCTTGTGAAAGGCACCTCTGCTACTGGACTTCTTGTCACGAATGTCCTGCCGGAAGAGGTATTCGGCGTCGTTCATCGGGGGGGGGCACTCCTTTCAAAAAATAATAAGCAGACTCCGAATTTTCGAATTCGCCCCTTCAAAGGAGCTATCTGCTTCATTAAAAAGGATGTATTTCTTGCGATTTTCCCGATAAACGCTTAAGTCTTTGAATTCTTTTTATTATTTTGGACCTTAAATAAGAGCTTGTCGTGAGATGCTATATCATCGTATTCCATCCCGAGGTACCAGCGAATACGATCGTCGCCCTCCTCATTTACTTCGAGGAAGACCGTACCGTCATAGGAGTCATGTCTGAGCATATTACCCAGGAACACTCCCAGGACTAATCCAATCAGTAGACTGCCAACTACTAAAATAACTGTATCCAATTCTAAATACTCCTTTCAAGATTTAACGAGAATCCCTCCCGAAAGTATACAGACGAGAGGGACTCCCATTTTGAATTCAACCTCTGAGATCTTCTCCATCGCTGCCGACAATCAAGGGCCACTTAAGGCAAATGTAGGCATGCGATGCTTTCTATAGATGTGTTATTCAGACGCGGTTTTCTTCAGGCCAAGGACTTCGGATTCGATCATCATCTTGATCTCCTGGTCGCTGTAGGTATAACCCTTAGCCTCCAGAAGCTCCTTGATGTAACTGAAAACGTAGTCATACTTTTCCTTGCCTTTGCCGGATTCATTGAACATCATCTCGGCGGCTTTAACGCCAATCCGGACCCATGTTCTCAGATCTTCCCGGCGCTTGATCGCAGCATCAAGCTCGGCCTGACTCTTCTCCTGATCGGCCTGTTCCTTCTTGGACTTCAGATACGGGATCAGGAAATACGTGATGACTGCGAAAATGAGACTGATGATAGCCTCAAAGACCTTTGTCAGATCAATCATTTGGAATTCTCCTTTCCATCCAGCTTGAATCTTTCATAGTCTTCCAGTTGCTGCTGGCGCTCAACATGCTTGACTTTGGCTGTCTTAATCCAGCCGAGAATGCCGCATTCTCCGCCGACCAGGCTAAAGAAGCAGATAATGAGCTGATTCGGGACATTCTGAAAGAGATAGAACATATGAATCATCTCAACAATAAAGGCCACCGTAAGAATACCTACGATGACCAGGACGACATTTGAAGTCTTCATCTCAGAATGCCGCCTCCATATCTGCTGCATTCGCCCAGCCGCGAATATTCGATCCGCCGTTGATGATGAATTCCAGATAGTACGGATGAGCCGCACCTTTCTTGATCTTCGCCACTACAGCTCTGCCAGGCGTAGCATCCCGACTGATGCCAAAGTTTGCGAAAATATACTGATGATCACCCGTGAAACGGACAATATCGCCAATCTGGAACTCTTTCTGGCCGGTCTGGGTACTCGGAGACTGTCCGGGAACAGAAGGCGTCGTCTGAGACTCTGAAGTCTTGGGTTTCATAGCCTCAAAGGTCTTCGGACCAAAATATCCGCACTCGGGCAGATTATGGTCATACTGAAACTGCTTTAAGGCAGCCAAAGTATCCGTACCGAAGTCTCCATCCGCACCGTCCTTGCCGACATCATAGCCAAGCTCGATGAGACGATTCTGCATCGTAGCAACATACTCGTTCTTGTCGCCAAGACGGAGATACATGTTGTTCACAATGTTCATATCAATCTCAAGGTTGACAGTCGGAGCGGCAGGAACAGTGGGGACAGACGAGCCGTTCATTTCCTGAATCATCGCCAGTTCCCAGACAGGAATGCCATAGCCGGCAATCGTACCATCGTTGATCGAGTAGGTCTGACGAGCAACACGATCCATAGTGTTGCCCTCGATCGTGGTGATCTGTCCACCATTGATGGACTCGACCAGGCCCGTATGATTGATCTGCCCAGCAGCATCATAGAAGAATATCTGAGCGCCAATCTGAGGGTCACGGACAAACCTTCCGGCTGCCTGGTAATACTGTTTGGAGTATTTGCAGCCAGCTCCAGCCGAGTTCTGCGGCTGACAAAGCATCTTCATCGCCACATCTGCGCCGAAGCATTTGACGAACAGCCAATCGTAAAACATGTCGCACCAGGCGGCTCCCTGTTTCTTTCCATTGTAAAAAGACGGGATCTCATCCAGGTCGCGAGCATACTTGGTGAAATTGCCTGTTCCATTGTTGGCAGCCTTATCGTCAAGACCTGCATTGGATGCTTTCTCATGGTAATCTACCTGAGCAGCAGCCAAGGCCAGAACCTTTCTGATAGGGGCCTCACGAGTATTGGACTGACTCGCGGCAGTGTTACTTGTAAACTCGTTCACTTTCTCAAGCCACTCCTTTGCATATTCGAGGCGTGTGGTATAGTTCTTTTGCTTTTCCTTGGGGTTTTCCCATTGATCCAGAAGAACCCATACCAGCGCCGGGAGATCATGACTTGTCCTCATTTGACTCCAAATACCAGGAAATGACGTACGCATTTCATACAGCATAAAGGCAACCTGAGTATCTCGATCTCCAATAGAGACTCCACGTTCCCGAACAAATTTGAGGAACGCAGTCTTCCGGGGTTCATAGGTAAGTTGATAGAGGCCATAGCCAATATCATCGGACGGGAACATTTGATATGCTCCAGTGTCAACTGCATTGGTATAGGCTTCATCGGACCAGCCGCAGCCATCCTGGACGTTATTCGGCTTGAAATGACTCTCCTGCTCAATCTGGCCAAATAAGGCTTGGATTGCCTCAACAGTAAAGCCGACTTTCACGCACTCATCGCAGATATACTTAGCGACTAATTCTTTTTCGGTCATTATGACCACCTCAATCCTCGTCAGTTAAGAGCCCTGAATAGCTCTTTTCATCGTCGTCATCCATCATGGCGACTCCCCGCTTATTCACCGACAGCAGGGCGAGGACCGCAGATCTGAATTGCCTGTGCCTCGGTAAGCTCACCGCTATCCACATAGGCCCAGACCTCGACGGCCGTGATCTTATGCAGCCGATAACGGGTACGAATCACATTGAAAAGACTTGCAGCCATTGCTTAGCCCTCCACAATAGACAGGACAAGCTCCTCCAGATCGGCGAGCCTCTCCTCGATAGTGGGATCCTTCTGATCCTCTTTGCCGAACTCCCACCAAGCATCAAAGTTGGCTTCGATCTCGGGGATAGTCTCATGCCGGTCATCGGGCATAAAAAAGATGACCTCGTCATAGACGAAGCCATTATCTTCGGGATCTTCTACCATTTTGATGTTGTCGGCGAGAATCACACGCTTCTTGCCCTGAAGGTTCTCAATTGCAACACTCGCAGGACGCGAGGCGGCTTTGGTATTGAGTAACAGCATAATTCAGCCACTCCTTTGTTTCACGCCGATTCTTTCTTGACCAGAATGACGTGACTCGTTTAGCCATGTTTAAAACCTCATCAACATGATGGGTTTGCCTTAGGTATTTGCTTGTGGTCTGCTTTACATAGCCAAATCGTGAAATCACGACTTTAGCTCGCTGCCTTTGCAGCGTTCCGGTTTTCTGCATTTCCTGCCAGCCTCGGTCAAAACTCCTTAGTACACGCTTACTGACACGCGGTCGAATCGTAGTGTACGTACGATGGATCTCAAAACCGCCCATGTCTATTCCTGGACAGCCTCTTTGAGCCCGTTGAATTTTGCCTCTGGCTCTTCGCTCATCCTGCATACTGTATAGCTCCATGACGGAACTCGTCTGTCGGATGGCGAGCTTTAGATTTGCAGAAAACCATTGCGCTAACTTCTGAAATGCTTTTCGGGCAGCAGTTCGAGTCTCTGTCAGGATACAGAAGTCGTCCATATAAGTTACAATACAAACTACATACCGATGAAAGACACCTCTCCGATAGCTGCCTTGAGACATCACATCTTTGAGAGCATAGCTCATCATAAGATTGAATAACCAGGCGTCAAGATACCCACCAATAATCAAATGCCCATCCGGAGCCAGCTTCTCCAGATAGGCCAAGATTTTGAGGATCCATGTTGCTTTCGGAATTTCGCGCTTAATAAAACGAATGCAGTCCGCATATTTGAGACTCGCGTATGCATGGTGAACATCTGTTTTGACGAAATAATTGATGTTCAAAGATTGCTTTCTCAAGTACCAGGCAATCTGGTTCTTAAGCTTAGTCTGCCCACGACCGGGAATACTGGCATGCTGAGTTGGATAGATTCGAGCTTTCAAAAGAGGTTCGAGTCCAAGCTTTGCAATATGCCCAAGTAACTGGTGCGGATAACAGAGATTAGCAATCTGACGCATTTTATTTGTCATACCGTCAGCTCGCTCATGTACGACCACAGGATCTACGCAGTCAGGCTCTTCATCATTGCAAATCGTATCGACCAGTTCATCGAGGAAATATGCAATAGCATCAGTAGCCTCCATCTTTACCCAACAGCTATCATTTAGCGTGTCTTGAAAGATTTCATAGCGACTAATGCCAGCATACTCCTCAATGAATCTGAGCAAGTCTCTGCGATCCCATTTACGATCGAAGCATTCGCTGACTGCTTTGTAAGCCAGCTCATGAGAATACTTATTAAAGTGTTGTTTCATGAGCAAAATCTACTTTCTTACAGATAGTGGCTTTCGGTTAAACAGCGGCCTTAAAGCAGGTCCTGTCACTCTACTACTAACCACGCGCAGTATCTCCAATACTACGCCCTCATCGGTTTCGGTTCACTGTGGATTTTCATTAGGTGGGCTCCAAAACGCAATATCAGGAGTATATCCTCCCTTGGTAATTAAGAAAGCCGCGGACGACCATTCCAGTTCGTGTTCGAAGGCGTATTGTTGCCATTCTCACAGGCCAAGCCTGCATTAGCGCCATTGTTGAGGTTGCCGTAACGCCAAGGACAACGTACACCAGCCGAGTTCGTGCCATTGAAGCCGCCGTTTCGCGCCGGGAAGCCCGATGTTTATGCCATTTTGAATTTTCTGACTAAGTTGCCGAAGCTGGGTTTAAAGGTATAGGGGCTACTGCCCCTGCGGCCTGCTTACGCAGTCCACACACCCCGTTTTTTACCCGAACCGGAAAGCCGCGGACGACCATACCAGGACGCGTTCGAAGGCGTATTGCCGCCAGCCTCACAGGCCAAGCCCGCATTAGCGCCACCGCCGAGGGCGCCGTAACGCCAAGGACAACGTACACCAGCCGAGAACGCGCCAGAGAAGCCGCTCTTGTAGTAGGCACTCGTGGAGCCGCCAAGCTCTGCCGGGAAGAGAACAGCCTTGTCCGTCTCGGCGAAAGCCTTCGGATAATTCCAACCCTGAGGCATCTGAGCATAAGAAATGCCGGTGTCCTCATAGTCAGCAGTGATGCTGCCAGCCAGCTTCTCGGAATTACGGCATTCATAGACCGCATAGTCACCCTTAGAATTTGCGAAATTCGTGACATTGTACAGCGGATCAAGACCGATGTCGTTAGCACCGGACATCATCTCGACGCCCTGCACACGCAACGGATTCTGACCAGCAGTCAGGCTATGGCACGCGCCATCCTTATGGCCAGGAAGGTTTTCGGTATTGCCGGAACTCCAGGCAATCGTCGAAACCAGAGTGGTAGTCGTGGTATCGAAAGTGTTGTCAGTATCCACATTGACCGCTTTATAAGCCACGCCGCCAACCTCAACATCCTCGATGCTCAGAATAGTTGCTGCTTCAGCAATGTTTCTGTTGTATGCCTGGCCACGATCGTTATTCGTATTGGCGTCCTGCTCGCCAATCATCAGATTCGAGCCGACCTGAAGATTGCCAGCCTGAGCTGCCGTGAGAAGCACTCTCTTGACACCAGTCTCGCCCACAGCGCACTTATACTGGAAATTATAACTCTGGCAGCCTTCGCAAATACCGGAGTTCTCCAGATTGAAGTGGCGGAGTTGCCACATATCAAGGACCCAGATTGCATCTGCATCATTCCACAGGCCCTCATAGGCATCCATGGCACGAGCCTTGGTGATGGCCGTCACAGCGCCGACAAACAGATAGGGCTTACCGCCAACGCCGGAGGTCAGCTTCGTGCCATCCGCAGTCAGGCTGCCGGGGAAAGTCGGACGCCAGGTCATGATGCGCTTCTTGTTGGTATTCGGATCCACATCACCGGCATAAGGCTTATAGTATTCGTCGAGCTGAGTCGTTGCCCAGGACTTATACTTGTAATCACCGAGCTCCCACTCCTTCTTCCACAGGGCCATAGAGAACGTCCACACAGGAGCAGTCTCACCGGTCAGGTCGAAGTCGTCATCCAGACCCTCAATTGCCAGAATGTTCATCGTGCCATCTGCCAAAGACAGAGCATTCGCGCGAACATACCAGGTCATCGGGTCGTTATCGGCCCAATCCTCGACAGGAGAGGTGGCGTCGGTACAAAGCTGGGCAGCACTTTTCCCTTCCAGGTCATCGACCGGAGTCATGACCGGCGAGGAGGACACGGAGGGCTTGTAATACTGAAGAGTATATTTCTTGCCGGCCCAAGATCTCGCCAACATAGCGAAGAACTTTTCCAGATGCTGATACTTGGTATCGACACCGTTGTCGGACAGATCCCACCACTGGCTGAAAATACGGCTGGTGTTGAATCCGTCGATGGTGAAGATGGACTGCCGTGCAATCTCATCCTCAAAATAATAGGTTTTATTGTCCAGGAGGGTTACCGAGGACAGTTCTAATCTTTCGTCAGCCATGAGAGATTACTCCTTTACTTTGCGGTAATGGTGGCTTCGGTGCCATCAAATGTCGGGGCAGCGTCAAGTTCCGCAGAAACATCCGTGACTACTTTTGCAGGTAATTCACCGCGATCGAATTCGATTTTGAGATTCTTTTTCGTAACCGTGGTTTTCAACTCGGCCTTAGAAACATCGGTTTTTGTCAGTGTAGCCGTGATCTCCGGTTTGCTAACAGAACCCGCGGGCTTGTAGGTCGCAGAAGCAGCATCCTTATACGCTAAATCGCCAAGCGTATCAGGATCGACGCCGCCTCCACCGCCACCATGTTTCTTCACCCAGGCAATTGCGAGAGCTAACGTTTCAATGGAGATAGCCATGGGTCAATACCTCCTTACTGTTTCCGCCACTGAGAATTCTCGGCATCCCACATGTAAATGTCTCCGGTATCCATCTCATATATGGTGCTGCTGTTCGGAATACCTTCTGTCTTGCCAGTTGGCGTCTCATAGACAGTAGGCTTTGTATCGGTCGAAAGACCGTAACCGTTAAGGGTCCAATCGCCCTTTTCCCACGTAATCATGAGCTTATACTCCTTTTCTCATTGCGAATTTTCAGTCACAAGAAGATTCTTCGGATTATTGGGATTTACAGCAAGAGTGAGCTTCACATTCCATTTCTCTCGATCCTCAGGAGTCACAAGAGCATTAGCCTCTGCCAGCTCATTAATAATGCCATCCCATTTTTCCCGATCTTCAGCTGTGACCAGCATATTCGCGTCAGTCAATTCAGCGATTACCTGTGCCTTAATCGAGTCGACAGTTTCACCATCCAGAAGTGCAGCGATGACATACTCCTCGATTAGCTTAATTGTCTGATCCGAAATCGCCGTTACTAAGCTTCCCTTCAAGCGCTTTGAAGAGCCGCTTAATGTCCCACGTAAATTGCCCATTGGCGTTAAGGTCGGCATAATTACTCGACCTCCTCTGTCAATGTCAACTTCGCTTTGGCGATGAATGTATCCACAATTCCAGCAGCAGTGGTGAGCTGAATATCATAAACATAAGAAGCCGGAGCCTTAAGACTTTTGGTGTCCTCTGGGTCCAGCTTCAAAATTAATGATTCAGTTGAGATTTCCTTATAGATCAAGGTTTCCTCATCAGAGTATTTCTGCTTCATGGCAAAGCGGATTTCATCACCTTCTGCGGGGATATAGGCATTGCCCTCGCTGTCTTCCAGCTCGATTTGAATCAGGAGGGTATCGCCTTTTGTCAGTTTGATTGTAGTCCCATTAATTTCAACCATAGCTCAGACCACACCTCCTGTATGCTGATCATCTTCGCCTTCTTGCAGAAAGCTATGTTCCTGAATGCATTTGTCATAGAGACGATGAATCTCTTTGATGGCGGCCTCAATTACGCCATTCTTGACATGATTTGTATTGATGTAGATCTCATAGTCATCACATTGCCGGATAACAAAATCGAACTGTTCTTTTGTATGTTTGCGATTGTTCATGCAGGCATTACAAAACTCCAAAATATCACGCCGGATGTCTTGGAGGTTCTTGGTGTTAAACTCTGTGACGTAATCAGTTAGATCCGTCTGGAGTTTATCGACCTTTCCTCCAAGATCATCCACTTTGGCATTCATTTCGGAGCTTAGAGAGTCTATTTTGTTGTCCATCTTTTTGTCCAGTTCGGAGATCTTCTCGTTCATACTGAGCTCAAGAGCGCCGACTTTCTTGTCAATCTTTTCGTTGAACTTTTCCCCTATCCAACGAATCAGCGATGACCATGGATTCCACTTAATTTTAGGAATGACCTCGATGCCGATTGAGGCGGCAAAGGCGATCAGTCCCCAGAAAGTAATCTTGTTGGAAAAGCCAAGCCAGGTAATAAATTCCTCGAAAGACATGACTCTTCTCCTCCTTAATCCATCGGTGTCAGAATCAACCTCTTTCCAGAAACGGTAAACATGACGCCGGAAATCGTGTGAGTTTCAAGCCACTCTTCTACCGCTCGTTTTACCTGGGTTTGGGAAAGCTTTGCGGTAAAGAGCTTTCCCTTTGCATCCCTGCCAACCTCCTGCGTCATCTCGTCGGTCTTCAACACAGGCTCATAGGGAGGAATTTCGCTTAGCGTTTTCTCAATGACATAAAGATGCTTTGCCACCGGGCCATTCATGATGGCATTTTGAGACTCCTCATCGAGATCGGGATCAATATCAATCTGATTGTTCTCCATGAGCTTTCGGACCTTGACTTTATAAAGGCTTGTCCCTCGCTCGATGGGAATCTCATCGTCACCATTTGGGTCGGTCAGCAAAGGAAGCTGATCAACCAACATGACTCAATCACTCCATTGTATTGAGAATATTCTGTGCGCCCTGCATCAGAGCAGCGGCTGAAGCCTTCAGATCCGCATCAGTAATGATACGGTCGATACGCTTGTTGTCGGCAATAACAGTGCCCTGATCGTCAACTTCGGAATAGTTGATAGACATACGAGTCCCGACCAAGTCCTGAAAAACAGTAACACCAGCTACGAGTTTCATGTGCTTTCTCTCCCTTCTCTGAGATTTTGTAGGTAATTTGATTCGTTGGCTACGAAATCATCTTGATTGAGAGGCATATCCAGACCTTCTCTAAAATCGCCAAGTCGTGTCATCACATAACCAGCCTGTTTCGCCTTTATTTCCCAGCCAAATGTTAATCCGGGAGTGCCTTGAACGACAAAATAAGAACTCTTGCGTTCAATAACATAACAGTCTCCAGCCCCATACTTTTGAAGAAATACCTGATACTGGCAATCTTCAATTGTCTGCTCAAAGATCGGGTCGAACCAGATGTAAGTGAGACCATCTTCTCCTATTTCACCTTCACCAATATCTCCGAAGTGTGGTGTCGGTGTCTCATAAGCATATAGAAGTCTTCGACCATAATCTTCTGTCTCGACAATCCTCGACTTGCTGCCGGTTGCGGCAAAATTACCACTTACAGCCAGAGTGCCATTCATATTAAGGCCATTGCCGCCAGTGCCAGCAAATGGGTTGATTGTCATGACAGTAGACCAACCGGAGGTAGCCGAAGAAGGTGTTAAGCCAACATCCCAATACATCATACCGGCATTCATACGAACTCGGCCACAATAATTGGTCGAGGACCCATTGACATACATACGTCCTTGGCTAATAAAAGTAAAGCCAAGGTTTGTATCACTGGTATTTCCTCTCAGACCGACAGCGCGAATCGGGGTATAAGCTGCCGAATAAGGTCTGGACCAATCGTAGACGCCATTAGTCAAATCTGACATATAATAAAGACTACTCCAAGAATGACTTGAGTCATACTTTGAAGCACCAATATTAAAATCAGCAATATGTCCGTAGGTTGTCTGAAAATATCCGGTATTAAGATTCCATTTATTATATGGGGTGGTTAATCTATCCTGAATGACACCTGTTGCGAGCATGGTAGCATTCAGATACAGACGGCCATTCTCCAGATAAACGCCTTCATTATTTGAGTTGTTGGTTAATCTATTGAAAATCTCCTGCTGAGTTAGTTCATCGTCAAGAGCCTCAACAGCTTCATTTGCCCCGTTAATGGCATTACAGCAAATTGCCGTGGTATATGAAGTCGTGCTATCAGACCATGTGATCTTGGAACGAGTCCAAATATAATGCCCCTCGGACCATGCAGGTTGTGTTGTCTGCCAACTGCCGCCAGTCGCAGAGGTCTTAGATGTTGATAGATAATATTGCTCTTGGATGGAACTGATACCTTTACCCGTATCGCCATATACACCAATGATTGTCGGAGTCGTGGTAGTTGGATCTCCGGACGTATACGCAATAGACTCATAATTCCAGAGATACTTATTTGTTGGGGTCATTGATTGAACTGTTGTAGTCCAACCTGGTGTATCTGTTGTCACACCGGATCCAGAGGCAGTTGCGAGATAATAGTTGGTTATACTGCTGATGCCTTTACCAGCACCGCCAGTTTGACCATAAGTGCCGATAATGCGCTTAGCAGTCTTCGTCGGCTCACCACTTGAATAGGTAATCTCTTCGTAATTCCAAAGATACTTATTGCTGGAAGTCGGATTTACGACACTTGTACTGAACGCGCTATCAGCAGGTGCTGTCGTTGAATTATTACGAGCATAATACTCAGTAATACTGACAATGCTTCGTCCATCCTCACCATCTGCCACAAGCTGAGCAATATCACTCCACTCTCCGGATCCAATCGTATCAGTGCTGCCGGTCCCAACTGCTGTTGCCTGAATAACGAAACATGGGTTACCATCAGAATCTGGAATTGTAGTAGACCAACCGCTATAGCGACTCGCTGGGGTCAAAGCTCTGGTCGAGAAATTATAAGTTAAGGTACCAGTGGGTTTAGTCAATGCTGAAGCACTTGCTGCTCTGGCATAGAGAAACACCGTTGCTGTATTTACACCAGGTGTGCCATCATCGCCATCAGAAACCAATTCAACAATCTCGCTCCATTCTGAGGCGGCAATACTGTCAGTCGCTTCCTTATTAACTGCGGTTGCCTGAATCACAAAACAAGGATTTCCATCAGAAGCAGGAATTGTTTGCTGCCATGGACTCGGAATAGAAGCAAGAATACCTGTTGCAAAGGTGTAGGTCAAAGCAGAACTCGGTTTGGACAAAGCAGAAGCATTTGCAGCACGGGCATAGAGGAAGACAGTTGCACTGTTCAACCCAGCTTCAGCCGCTGCACCATCTTCGCCATTCTTTGCCATCATGATGGGAGCAGACCATTCAGTATAGGGAATACTGTCGGTGGCATCAGTTGAACTTGCAGTGGCTGCCGTCACATAAAGAGGATCTGTACCAGATGGAATATCACGAGACCAGCCAGTGGGTATATCAGAGAGACTATTGGTTGCAAAGGTATAGACAATAGAAGTCTGCCAATCAATACTTGGAGCTGTCGGAGATCTCTTATAGAGATAAATGATCGCAGTATTACGTCCATTTGATCCGGCAGCACCATCAGAGACAAGCCTTGCAATATCGCTCCACTCATTCGGCTGAATCGTATCAGTTTGACCATCGTCGCTAACCGCAGTTGCCTGAATCACGAAGCATGGATTGCCGTCAGAAGTAGGAATCTCTTGTGACCACTGTCCAAGAACTCCACTTGTTTGGCCATTTCTTGAAAGCTTACCGGTCGAGAACGTGTAGTCCAGCGCCTGAGTCGGTTTTGTTAAATCAGAAGAGTTTGCAGCACGCGCATAGAGAAAAACCGCTGCACTGCTCCAACTCAAACCGTTCTTGGTGATGCAGACAGGAGTAGCCCATTCATTGGCATTGATCGTATCTGTATCAGTTGTCGAGCTTGCAGTTGCAGCCGTAGCATAAAGATCGTCATCGCCATCGGGAACATCAGCAGTCCAACCAGTCGGCAAGGAAGTCAGGCTATTCGTTGTGAAATCATAGGTGAGGGCGTTGCTCCAGTCAATTGTCGGGGCAGTTGCAGATCTCTTATACAGCCGGATTGTCGCCGTATTCTTGCCGTCTGCACCAGGACTACCAGGAGCGCCATCTTGAGTCAAAATAACCGGGTCAGACCATTCACTGGCTGCAATGGTATCTGTATCCTCAGTAGAGCTTGCAGTAGCCGCAATAATGTACAGTGGATCACTGCCACCAATGTAGCCCCGGCTCCATCCACTTGGAACAGGGTCAAGCAACTGAGAAGCAAAAGTATATGTTGTCTGAACAGTCGGCTTAGTGGGTACTGTGGCAGATCGCTTGTACAAATAAACCGTCGCTGTATTTCGGCCATCCAGACCATCAGACAAAATGGCTCTTACGTCAGACCATTCAGAACTTGGGATTGTGTCAGTTGCACCAACACTAATAGCTACAGCCTGAATCGAATAACAAGGGTTGCCATCAGCGGCGGGAATCGTTTGAGACCACCCATCCAATGTTCCACTTAACTGCGCAGTTTCAAAGGTATAAGTCAGAGTTATACTTGGTTTCGTGGGAACAGTATTCGAGCGCTTATAGAGAACCACAACAGCAGTCTTAGGTGCATCCGCGCCATTTTGAGCCATAATGACCGGCTCAGCCCATTCCGTATAAGGAATGGTGTCAGTTGCATCTCTCGATCCAGCTGTGGCCGCAGTCATATAGATTGGGTTGTCATTCTCCAGAAGATCTTCCAGATTGTCCACCCAACCATTGGGAAGACTGGTCAGTTTATTCGTTGCAAAGCTGTAGGTAAGATTTTGGGTCCAGTCAATTGTTGCAGCGGTTGCAGATCGCTTATACAGGTAAATGACAGCAGAGTTTGTACCTTGTGCGCCCTGAATACAGACGGGGTCAGAATAATTCGTGGCATTATTGCCATCAATCATCTTCGTCCGCTGCCAAATATACTTACCGAGTTCCCAATCCGGACTTTCAGTACTCCAAAGAGGAGAATCCTCAGGAGGCGGAGTGATGCTGGAAGTATGACTGGCATACTCAACATCCACTTCTTGAATCGTCTCGGCCTTTCGCGCAAAGTCGAGCAAGGTATGTGCAGTAGCTGCCTTGACATTGCTGCCAGGAGCAATTGTGCCGCCAACTGGAATTGCGGTTGTGACTTCATAGATCAACGTATCGTTCTCGAGCTTGACTTCGATCTTGTCACCAACTGCATACGGTCTGGTCGCCGTATAACTGGTTTCCTGATAAGTGTCGATCATCGAGGTACTCGACAACCTGAACTCGCCAGTCTCCAGATTCCAGTAGTTGTAACCTCTGGCGTCCGTTAAGAACCCAGTTCGAATTACTGTTGCGGCCAAATTCACGACATTGATGACCTGGGCGTCAAATGTGCCATCAATCAACCAAGCAGAGTTAAAAGGTCCCTGATAACCAGTGGTTGAGAAACCAATACCAGCCTGATTGATTCGTATGACATGAACTGCCTGATTTACATCAGGTTGGTCCATGATAAGAATCTCTTGCGGCTCATTATCTGCATTCAAAGTGACTTTAATATAACCACCAAGACCGCCGGTAATAGCATCAGTTGCTTTCCCGATCTCTTCATTGACATAGTCAGCCGTGGCAGTATGCTGAAGCTGAGACTGAATCTTTTCGAGTGTAGATGTGGTATCACCAAGAATTGCCGCAGCCAGAGACGGAGTGATTGTGCCGAGTTCAATTGTATCGTAACGATCCAGGATAGTATTGTAGACAGTTTTTACGACACGCGATAATACTGAGATACCCAGTTTTGTATAAATGACATGCACGTAATCCCCCATCGAAACTTTTTCAAGAGGAGCAATGTCTTCATATTCAGGAGTCTGCCAAAGAGCCACAAAGTTTATGGAAATATTATCTTCAGGAATCCATGGCTGGTTATCTTCGAAGATAGCTTTTGCAGCCGCGGCAAGAGCAGCTTCGGTAGGCTGCTCATCGAAATACGAAGTAAGATCCATTACTTCATAGAGCATGTCAGCGGGAGCTAATTCAATCGGGTGTCCTTGTTCATCACGAATGATTTCATCGTTTTCGTTAGTCCAATATACATGCTGGACTGCCGATTCATCATGGACAATTACACCATACCCAGAAAGAGTAACAAGATGCTGAGTGCCGTCACTGTCTTCCTTATAGTAATAAGGAACGACTGCCGTATAGACGCCACTTGCATCATACTCACGTTTGATGTCAGTCAGGTTTTTGCCATAGCGAATTTGAACGCCATGATCTGCACCACGCTGAGCATGAAACTTTACTGCCCACTTATCGAATTCGAATGTACCGTAGCCATAGGTATTGAGAATCGTATTGCCGTCTCCGGCAAGAATTGACTTAATGCTCGTCGGGACCTTAATATCGAAAGATCCAGTTGTTGACACATCCGTCCAGAATGTAAACGGGCAATGATTCATTGACGCCGCGGCCATCATTGACATTGCCTCTGTACAGCTCGAAGCATGAAACGGAGGCATAATGATGTAGCGCCGAAGCCGATAACTTAAATGATGAGCATAAAAAGTTACGACACCATCTATCGGAGCGCTGTACTTATAGATCTCATAGGGCTGAATATCACCATTGTCATCATGCGTAGCTCCGATAATCCGGCCTTCAAAGATTTCATCGAAGAAGTCGCCATCAATCGGATACTTCAGCTCACATTCATAAATGCCGTTCTCTTCTTCAGTGACGATGCAGCTTACCGCATCATAGAGACGAAATAATCCCTGCGAGGTGAAATCGACTTCATCGTGATCAAACAGAATAGGAATCATACGATAAACCACCTCGGCGTAATATCTACTTGTGTGATACCCTCGGCGATCGTGATGTTATTGGCTCCCGGCTTCAACGGCGGATAGTCCAAAGTTGATACCGTGACATCACGGTTCTTAGAGGTAGGCCCGCAATAGGCATTCATGGTTTCGAAGTCCAAATCGACAAAACTCGACACGTCTCTGATCGTAATGACCGCGCCGCCAATGGTTAAGATACCGGATCCGTGGATCCTCATCAGAGGCTTTGCGTCGAATAATGTCGGATTCTCAATCGTAAAGGCGGCATCCGTATAGGAGGTCTTGACTTCTCCACTCTTGAGAAATCGCTGTGGTTTGCAGTTGAAGATCACATCAAACTCAGCGAAGGAATTGTCAAACCAAACATCGGGCTCAAGCGCTTCCTTGAAGACAGCCAGCCGAAACTCATCCGGATGATAACTGTCCTCAAGACGCTGATAAGATCTTCGAGAAGCCATAAAGTTGCGAAATGCGGAAATGTTATTGTTGAAATCCTCGTAAATAAAAGCGGGATACTTCAGGTCAATGTTCTCGAATCGTTCATTGTCGAAGAAGAGATCTCCACTTTTACCCTGGATGCTAATAACATTATAGGAATGAGCAGGAGATCCGAAGACCCCCTGCCCACTAATGTACAGGCCGAAGTCTGTACTCGGTGTACCGGCAAAAGTAAAATAATTTCTCATCTTACATGTGCCACCTGCCTTTGCTTTTGTTTGAAAGCAATACGACGCTCAACAGCATCAGCAAGCTCCTCGGCACTCTGACCAGGCTGCTGGTGGATATGAATCGTCGTAGCATTATTGTAGGTGTCGCCAGCTGCTGCCGGGCTACCATTTTGAATTTCAGAAGAACTCTGTCTCCGGGCAATCACTCCAACCTTGGAAACTCCAACAGAAGTCTCCAGATCAGGAATGCTGCCGGCATAGGACTTGACATTGGAGAGGTCCAGAACCGGGCGAATCGTCGGTGTGAAGTCGTTGCTCAAGATGCTGGAGATTCGGCCCTGAGCATTCATAAGAGTCTTGCCCAGACCAACGATCATTACAGATGCAGTATCCTGAATGTCACGAGACTTAGACTCTAAGCCTCCCTCAAGACCCTCGCCATAGAAAACACCTTCACGGAATGCCCGCTTAGACGGAGAAGCAATCTCGGCAGTAGACTCAACGCCCTGTGCAGCTGCATCGGCCAATGCGGACGCTGCTGCTTGGACTTCGCCCATCATGGACCAGAGACCATTTGCAAGTCCCTGACCAAGCATTTGGCCGGCATACTCCCAAGTGCCCTCCGTCGCCATTACAGCGCTGGATCCACTGTCAGAAATACTTGAAGCCGCAGAAGCAAGACTGCCTCTTTGCGCCTCCATACCGGCGATGACCACGATGATGAGCTGGGAGCCATCACTTTGCCAATTGTTATAGGTTGCTTCAAGTGCCTGTGTTCCGGCGGTCATGAGAGAAGTCACGGATGTAGTGACATCGCCCTGCTTGGAGTTCATGCCATCAACCACGTTCTGAATCAAGGTTTCGCCACCGGACTTCATCTGACCTGTGGTTTCATTCAGAGACTGACTAATTGCAGTCATCATACTCTGGAAGCTGGAGGAAAGACCATCGAGATTACCAGCAAGATCTTTCTTGTTGAGTTTCTTCAGAGCGCCTGCCAACTCAGCAATACCGAGTGCGGTGGCCGCCCAACTGATACCGGAAAGACCACGGACACTCTCGCCGAAATCGGAGATGCCTGTGGAAATATCACTCAGACCTGTAGAGATAGCGGAAAGGCCCTGGCCGATGCCCTCTCCGATAGAGGCGACCAGAGAAGAGATTGCATCTGCGATTCCAGTACCGATAGCTGCGATAGATTCACCGACGCCAGTACCCAGAGCCGCTACAGCCTCACCGATCCCAGTGCCAAGAGCAGAAACCGCTTCTCCGATTCCAGAGCCAAGGGCTGCGACAGATTCACCGATACCTTCAGCAATTGAGACAACCAGCTCTTTGATGCCGTTTCCGAGTGTCGGAAGCATCTCGCCAATACTGGTAAAGAATCCGCCAATGGCTTGACCGATGTCGACTACAAAATTCTTAATTCCTGCGCCGAATGCAGTAAGGGCTGGACCAAGAACCATCAATGCAACAGCCGCAACGCCAACCGCTACTGATAAGGCCAGAAGAGCCGCTGCGCCAACGAGCAGTGCAGCAGCACCTGCTAAGACCATAGGTCCAGCTGCTCCAAGAGCGATTAATGCGACAGTTAACCCGGCAAGTGACAGAGCCAACATGCCAAGTCCTTCCCAAGCACCTTCCATCTGGGTAATAAGTGCAAATGCCGCAACAGCGCCAGCGAGAACCAACATTGCTCCAGCAGCAACCAGCAAAGCAGCGGCAGCAGCTAAAAGCAAAGGTGTCTTAGCGCCAAGAAGTTCAACAGCTAAAGCGAGACCTGCTAAAATACCAGCCATTGTGACCAGCATAAGACTCATGCCTTCCCAAGCTGTATCCATTTTGGCAATGAGAGCAAAAGCAGCAACTGCGGCAGCAAATATGAGCATAGCTCCGGCAACAAGCAGAAGTGATGCAGCAACAGCTAATAGTTGAGGTGCAGCATTACCAAGAAGTTTGGCAGCAGCAACAAGACCGATCAAAACGCCTGCAAAGCTTGCAAGCATAAGACCGAGTCCTTCCCAAGCCGTACTCATTTTGGCGACCAGAGCAAATAAAGCAATCGCGCCGGCGAGAACGCCAAGAGCAACTGCTGTGATCAGCAAAGCTGCGGCCAAAGCAAGCAGAACACCGGCCATTTTGGGAAGGCTACCTACATCCATTTTCCCAATAGCCTCGAGATTCATGAGAAGAGCTGCAAGAGATGTGCCGATGATACCGATGCCAATGATTGCGTTCTCGTAATCAACAAAGCCAAGGATTAGTAATGCGCCAGCCAGCATGAGTATAGCCGTTGCAATCTTCTTAATACTATCAACCTTGATTCCCTGCTGGAATGTGCTGATAGCACTCTTAATGCCGTCGAGGACACCGCCGACTTTCTTCTTAAGATCAGCCAATGTCTCTAAAGGCTCTTTGATGAACTTGACGGCACTTGCGATTTTTGTGGCGATCAGCGTTAATACACCAACACCTAAGCCGCCTTTGAACATTTTCCCAAAGTCGAAAGACTCTTTTAATGTGGTGAATTTATCCTTGACCCAGTCGACTGCCTTGCCGACGACATCTTTCATCGTTGCTGCGAAATTTTTGAATCCGTCGATAATTTTCGCTAAGAAACCATCTACAGACTCTAAGATGGAGCTTAAACTGGAGAATTTCTCTTTCAGACCATCAACGTCGACCTTCTTAATAGCGTCTGCGACCAGATTAATAAAATCTGCCAAAGCCTGAAAAATTGAGGACAAAGCCTCGCTCTTTGCCCCAGCTGTATCCATATTGGAAGCAAGTCCCAAGGTTTTGAGAACAACCTCAGCGATAGATGCTCCAAGATTGACCAAAGCGCTGAAAAGGGGGCGAGCCGATTCGAAGAGATTAGCGAAACTATTTGCAACGTAGGTTGCAATATTTTTCAAGCCAGTCAAAGCATCGGTCAAGATACTAAGATCGCCAGCCATCCCGAATCCATCTTCGCCCATGCTATGGAACATATCATAGAGAGCATTACTTACGTCGACAATTGTGCCACGAATAACCTCTAAAATTCGGGAGAAAGCTTCAGTTGAAACACCGGCCGTGTCCATTTCACCAATTAAGTACATAAGGCCATCTGCTATATCGCCTACAACAGATGCAAATTCCTTTAATGTAGTTCTTAATGGTTCAGTGGCACTCCAGAGTGATTTAACGCTATTGATCACATATTCGAGAACTGCTCCGATGGCTCGACCGGTATGCTGAAGAGAAAGAGCTTGAGTTTCAGTCACTTCGAGCCCCATTGTAAACTCACGAATAGCACTTACAGCACCGGAGATCATAGAAAATAATTCTGTGTCGTCTAAAGGCTCAAAGATTTCCTCGAATCCAGCCCGGAGATTTCCAAGGATACCGAGCATCTCTTCACCGTCGCCACGAAGAAATGTCAGAACATCCATGAAAGAGGCTGCGAGTCTTTCAACCGCGCTGATATTGCCAAGCCATTCGCTAATGGTAACGAGTTTCTCCATAGGAGCAACAAGCTCATCATAGAGAAAGTTTGCAAAGCCTGTCCAAATATGACGAGCCTTTTCATAGTCACCAAAGATGTTCTCAAAAATATTCATCCAAAGAGTGGATGCTGCATCCTTAGTTGCCTCAATCGCATCTTTAAAAGTCTTAGCTTCCTGTGCGGCCTTGAAAGCCTCGATACCGAATTTGGCCTCTTCTGAGCTTAAGACACTGATACCAGTCTTGAGATCTTCAATGGACATGCCAGTCTCGTCGGCAAGTTTCTTGAACTCCTCTTCGCTGATTCCTGCTTCTTTATTGGCCTCAACCAATTCAAGAATCTCAGTGGCAGTTAGACCACTTGCCTCAGAAAACTTGTAGAGAGCATCTGTAACTGCACCATACTGGTCAAGAGTGGCAATCAGAACATCAGATGTAAACCACCCCTCAGACAGAGACTGTGAGAAAGTCTTGATGTCAACTTCAGTTCCCTTCAGAGTCTGGTAGACGCCTTCGGAAACCTCCTTCAGCTGACCCTGGGCTGCTGCAACTTCAAGCACTTTGGCTTTAAACTGAGCAGTACCCATATTGGCATTTTCGATGGAGCGCCAGTCCATGAGCTTCACTGAACCAACACCAATCGCCTGAGCCAAATTATACATGGCTCTGGATGCTTCATTCACACCCTGACCGGAAATGGCAGCCCAGTTAGCGATGCCCTGCATGGAGGTAACTGCCTTCTCAAGTGGAATATTGTTAGCTGTGAATTTACCGATATTGGAAACCATATCAACGAAGTTGTATGAAGTTTCGTCAGTAAACCAGTTCAGCTTGTCCATTTGAGAGTTGACAAATTCCATCTGATCCCCGACAAAGCCTAATGTAGCAGCAGACTGTTGCCAGGTATCCTGAGTTGCAGCCATGATCGTCTGAACAGACTGAGTCTTATCTGCGTATTTTTGCCAACCAGAAGAGACATTGTCCAAGACGGCAAAGTCCAGGAGCCTTTTGCCAAGTTCCATGGCTTTATCGGTCAGGTTCTCCAATACACGCATGCCAACTATGCCGAGATTGGAAAATCGCTCAGCAAGTTTGTCGACTGCACCAGAGACATTACCAAGATTCAGCTTCTCAAAGGCACGTTCAACATTTGAAATGCCCTTTGTGGCACCATCGAGGTTCAGGGCAGCCTTTAATTTATCGAGAGTAGATATTGAGGTATGCACATTTTTCTCAAATCGCGCATTGTCAAACCCCATTTCTACGACTCTCTGGTCGATAACCGGGCTCATACTTTACTCACCTCTTGCCAAGCCTCGTCTGCCATTTGCTCAAAAATTGAAGCAAGTGCAGGATTTATGTAGTCCACACCTTGCACATAGCCGCCTGTTCCCGTGCCATGTCCAAGCTGCAAAATCAGCGCGATGTTCACGCCGTTGTTTACATTTCGATTATTCCAGCTAATAGAATAGCCGGTCCCTGTTTTGGAGACTTCATACTCCCAGGAATCGGCCGTTCTACCAGTGTCTTTAGGGGTTGCAGCTGCTAAAGCGTCAACCCCTTTTTTGCCATATTTGTTCAGAATACTTCGGATTTCAAACTTAGTCATGCGCTTAAACATGCCTTCAGTTCGTTTGAAATTGCCGTGATGTTTGATAGTAATCATTTCTCAACTCACCCTTTAGAATGCAGAGCCCTCCTTCGTGCCGCATTAAGAGAAGCATTTCTGGCAAGAATTGCTTTCTGGCTCATCTTCTTCGGGGGCTGATTCTTGATACTGCAAACGTCTATGAGAGTCAGTAAGCGGTTCAGATGCCACTTCTGACACTCGAAAGGAATCTGTAAAGCCACCATCCAGTAGTAAATAATCTCAGCCGTCACGATTTCTCGACTCGGGCTTCTTTTATCATTAATGGTTGTGGCCGTCATAGAATCCTCAATATACTTATTGATTTGATTGACCATCTCCTGTGATAAGCAGAGATAAACATTCTCATCCACAGAATTGACGGTCATGCAACGAATGTAATCGAAGATCTCATCTTCGGTCTTTTCTTTCTTGCTTAAAAACGGCTTATGCCATTTTGACTCCCATTTTGAAAGTGAAAGCAAAGAATGCTCCAAGACAAGCTTTTGCTGCTTCACGAAGATGAACTCATTCCTTACCTCGTCATAAAGCTCGGTTTCGGGAATTACCAACGGAAGCATGACTATACCCGCCTTTACTTCTTGATGTCTTTCACTTCATCGGGCTTCGGGAGAACCCCATTGACGAACTTGGCCGCGAACTGATCGTCAGTTGCCAGCTTCATATAGAGAATGGAGTAAGCCTCGGTTTCGCTGAATGCCTTGCTCAGCTCAGGACTCTTGACAAATCGGCGGCCATCCGAAGAGATTTCGCCATAGCTGTCCAGAATGAACTGCTTGAACAACTCAACAATAGTCTCGGGATCCTTTGCAGCAACGATTCTTTTCAGAAACTCGGCGTAGCCACCGCCGGCATACTTCATCTGCTTTTCGGCGCATTCAGCCTTTGACAGATGGAAACGGAAATCTTCAGTGCGCTCTTCACCGAAAAAGTCCTTATAGGTGATTGTCTCCTTCCACATAGAAGTGGACTCCTTTCAAGTTAAAATAAAATGGAGCTGCCAGCCTAACTGAATACAGCTCCTTGGAATGATGCCTGACTTACATCAGCATCTCAATGACTTCTTTGGGCATGGGCAGACGCGGATCAGCACCGTCGTTGCCACCCACGGTGGTGGGATCCTTGCCATGAAGGACTTCCATCAGGGCGTCGAGCTTTGCCTTGGCCGCAGCTTCGGTGAAGTCAGTGGAGTGGATCTCCATATGGGCCAGAGGCTTGAAGGTCTCGTCAATGCCGTCGATAGCGCCGATCTCGACAGGAGTAGTATCGAACTCCCAGCTCAGCTCAGACGCCTCGGGGTTGTCATTGATGGTGGTGTAGGTTCTCTGAGACGGGGACACGGTAGCGCCCCAGATCAGATGCAGAATGAAGCCGTAATCCTCGAACTCAGTGTCATTACCGATGGTGCTGACAAAACTGAAGCCGAAGGGCTTACGGGTCTGCTGGCCGATCTTGACACCCGGAACCACGTACTTGGAGCCATCACACTCCGCGAACTCATCCGGGTACATATAGGCATTGATAGTGCCTTTGCAGTTCTCCTTGGAACGCAGGCTCAGATACTTGGTATCGTCAGCCCAAATGTCGTTGGCTTCGCCGCCCTCAGGAGAAATGTCCACGGACGTAAGACCATTCCAGCCCACGCCCTTGGGGTATGCATTACCGACGCGAGGGTACAGAACACCATGCTTCACACCGGTTTCATACTTTCTTTCGCCAACGGCATCCCATACGATTTTACTCATATCGGTTTCCTCCGTTAAAAGTAGATTCTGAACAAGTCATGATGCAGATTGTCCACAGTCCAATGGCGCTGATGCCCAATGTAAAGAAATGACTGCAACAATACCTCAGGCAACCCCGAATCAGGGTCACGAGTGATATAGGTGCAGTCATAAGCCTGTCGATTGAGATAGCGCAGATCATCGGCATACTGGGCATCATGCTTGGCCAGATTGTAGATGATACAGGGGTATTTCAGTTGAACTGACGCAGGAGGCTGGAAATACACGTTCCGCGATCCGAGCAGCTCACACAATTTCTCATGGAGAATCAGCCGTCTCGCCATTGTATACACCTCCAATAGTCAGGATGAGGCGGGGGTACTGCGTGGCGTCCACACTTGTAACCTTCCAGGCAGCACCCATCCACTTCACATAGAGCATGCTATGAAAGTGATTCATGGCGAACGGGTCAGAAATAATCGAGAGATTATTCGCTACATCAATATTGTCGTTGATGCTGGTGCCGGCCGAGGACTTCTTATAGTTCTTGAGAACGTCACCTGAATAATTCCGCTCAACAATTTTGTCAGTCCATACACCAGGCGCAGTCTCTTCTGAGATACCATACCCAATAGGACCGTAAAACTTATTCGCCATAATTACTCACTTCCATTTTGAATTTCGATGTCGAACTTTTATGTCACGAGAGAAAAGAGGCTACCCTTAGGCAACCTCTTCCTCAATGACGATGAAGGACTTGATACGGGTGACCGCGCCGCACAGACGAGTCTCGATGAGGCTCTTGTGCTGGTTGAAGTCGATATCAAAGTCGGTGAAGTGGGTGATCTCGCCGCCCTTGGTGGCACCCATGGAGTAGTCGGTCAGGTTGCCGATGATAGCCAGAAGACGATAGGTCTTCTCCACACCATCGACCTCGACCGTACGGGTCAGGTTGGCGAACTCGGGGACGTTCTGAATGCTGTTCACATCCAGGGTGGCCATGAGCTCGTTCTTATTGGCGTACATACGGCGGCCGTTGCGGTCCTTGGCGAGCAGCATCTTGTTGAAGAACTGCTGCTGGCAGAACATGTCCATATTGCCGGAGCCACGATAGTCGATCTTTGCATCGAGGAGGAGCTCCTCAGCGGCGGAGGCGTAACGGTAGGCGTCGCCGAAGTTGGCAGCAGTGCCGGTACCGTTGGTGTCGGTGAGCCTCAGAACCTTGTGGATAACGAAGGTCTCGTCATCGGTCCAGATGGGGCGGATGCAGTTCTCGTCGATCTTGTCGGCATCGGTAGTCTCACGGCCATCGCCGATCAGGGCAGCGCGAGCGACTTCCTTCTCGAGCTGCATGCGGTCGATCTTGTACTGGTAGTCGATGTAGTCGAAATCGGTGATGTCGTTGACATCGTCGCGGTTCAGGGCAGACTTGGCATACACGGTGGTGGGAGAAGTCGTGCGCTTAGCAACAGCGTACATACCCATGAGCTTCTTCTCCATGCCCTTGGGATAACCCTTGGCGCGGATGTTCTCCAGCTCCTGAAGATCGACCTGGGAGGTACGAATGCGGTTGAAGGGAGTTCTGTGGGCCTTGCCGAGCACGGTCTTAACCCAAGCCTGATCGTTGGTAACGATCTCGGGAGCGCCGGGGCGAACGTCATGCCACTCCGGGAAGAGGGCCTCAACACCGGTGCCGACGGTGACGGGATAGGAATCGAAGCCGCTCACAGGGGCGGGATCGCCGTCAGCGTGAGCCAGCTCATTGGCCTCGGCGTAAGCCTGGAAAGCCTTCTTGAAGCTGCCGCAGTCCTTGGCATCAGCCAGAATCTGAGCCTCATCAGAGTGAGAGAGGTAGGTACCGGCGGGAGCGGTCTGAGAATCGAAAACATTGTACTTCATGGTATCGTCTCCTTCGAGGTCAGAATGTTTGGCCTCATTGTCGTTATTTTTGGAATCCTCAAGAGCCTGGCCGATCATGAAATACACGACCTGCTTCTGCTCTTCGGTCAGCTCGTCAAAGACATCCTTCACGGTCTTGTCTTTGGCAGGAGCCTTGGTTTTGGCGGCATCGTCATCGGCAGCTTCACCTTCATCATCGGCATGCTTAACGGCTCCGTTAGCATCCTCAAGAGCCTGGCCGATCATGAAATACACGACCTGCTTCTGCTCTTCGGTGAACTCGTCGAAGACATCCTTCACGGTCTTTTCGTCTTTCACGGTTTTGTTCTCCTTGTCGTTTTCCGGTGCTTTCTCGCCCTCGTCGGAATCGTCATCCGCGTGAGCCAGAGAAATGTTCTCACCGGTGAAGATCATGGCCTCATCCTCAAGGTCCGTCTCGGTCCCATCAGAGTGAGCGATGCTGCTGTTGATGATCGTCGCACCGGGATTCGCGCCAGCCAGGACCAGGCTGACTTCCTTAATCACACCATGGAGAACGTCGCTGCCATGCTGCTTAAGCTGGTTCGCATAAATGGACAGAGCCGTAATATCTCCATGCTGAACAAGGGCTTTTGCATGCTGGCCGTTGTCGGTCTCGTTGAACGTGCAGTAAGCAAAAACGCCCTCGTCACGGTTCTCTAAGAGCGCATGACCAAGGACGTTGGAAGGATCGTTATGCTGATGCTGCCATACGAGAGGGACAGTCGTACCATCATTGTCTTTAAAAGCATCCCTGCGGATAGTGCGGCCATCCGAGCAACGAAGATCGTTCTTGGTTGCCCAGCCGCTAAAGTCAAATCTGGGTTTCATTTTGATCTGTCTCCTTAGTTTCATCTTCCGGAGTCGTCTTCGCCTGAATCTGATCCTTAGACTGGTTCAGGTTCTTGTTCCGAAGCTCATCCGCAGCTGGATCCTTGCTTGGCTTCATACCGATAATGGTTCTGATCTCATTTGAGGACATGATCTCGTTACGAGTGAACTTATCGGCGATATCAGCAAGAGCGGAGATGGGAACAAGCTTGAAGTAATCCTGGAAGAAAGAAATAGACTGCCCTTGTGATCTGGCAGTCTTTGACAAAAATTTGCGTCGCATCTCTTCTGTAAAAGCAGTGAGAATTGGCGCAATTATTCGATTGTTGTAATTACGCATTGTTGTTTCGTTAGCCGTTCCATTTAATATTTCATTCGTAATACCTAACTGGCCCATTAGTGTCTCAGTAAGATACTCGATTTGTTTCATTAAATTATTCTCGACCGGACGATTTAACTGCGTAATTCTTTCAGTTCCATCAGTATAGGCAATGCCATACTTGGAACCGGC
>JAEEGL016419672.1_pt1 | contig 41856 bp, 31 predicted proteins | sample 9134231 | NCBI WGS metagenome assembly JAEEGL01 (sample SAMN16246548, study PRJNA631951) | gut metagenome | biome: gut microbiome; feature: rumen; material: fiber-attached | host: Bos | place: Iran: Karaj | collected 2018-10
CAGCTAAAACACGTTTCCGACGGAGACGGAGACATGCTTTACCCCCGCGATGGCTCGACTTCCAGATGGAAACTGGTGCAACTGTCCCATTTTAAAGATGCCAAAGAACTTAAGGCCGAGCATCAGCGCACCTGCATTGACGGTATGGAAGCCTGGGAAACCCTTCACGAAATGAAGAACCATCTTCAGCAGATGGAGCAGCGCAAAAAGAAGCTTGAAGCGCTCAGAAACGCGCCTGAAACCGAGCTTTCCAATCTTTACGTTGAACTTCATGAACGGATTGCTGAACAGGTTGAACATAACGGAGAAATGCTCTTACAGGGGACTCTCGGCCGCGATAAATTCTTTGTCGCTTACTTAAAGAAATTGTCGGCCCTTCCCAAACAAAGCAGCTATCTTCGCGAACTGGCCGCGCGTCGCATCGCTCCGGCCATCAGCGATCTCTCTGAGATTCAGGAAAAGACCCGCGAGAAAATCGTTCGCACCGAATCGAAAGTCGCCCGCGGAAAGATCTCCCGCCTTGAACCCCATAAGATTCAGAAAGACGTCACTTTCGACCAGGCCAAATGGTCCAAAAAACGCGGCAGCATCACTCATTTGCGCCAAACCATCGTCACTTTCGAGCATTACGACCGCGGCAGCCTGGTCGGCGACTTCTTATGGTGGGACCTGATGACCCGCGCCGCCCGAGGCGACGACTTAATGGAAGTCCGCGATTTTCATAAGAACCACCCCGGCTGGGATTACCGCAATCACAGCAGCCATCACGACGCCATCGATATGGCTGCCAGCGATCTCGCCTACCGCGATCGCGATTCCGACGCTGATTTCTCTTAAATGCCCTCCGCTTGCCTAAAAAGGAGCCACCTTGGCCCGCTCTCGACGCCTCGTTTGCTACGCTGTCAACGGTTCCGGTCTCGGACATGCCACAAGACTCTGCGCCATCGCCCGTTGGATGCGCCGCCTGCTCCTTCTCATCGACCGCCGCATCCCCGAAATCGATTTTTTGACCTCTACAGAAGCGCCCTCGCTCCTCAGCGCCGCAGGCTTCCCCGTCTTTAAACTCCCGAGCAAGACCCAAATCCGCGCCTCGGGCCTCGATGTGACCGAATTCAAGCGCCTCGCCAAGCATTTCATCTGGAATACCCTCGGCTGCTTCGATTGCGACCTGCTCGTGGTCGACACTTTCCCCCAAGGATCCTTTGACGAGCTGCTGCAACTCCTGGACGGCCCCTTTAAAAAATCGCTGATCCTGCGACAGGTGAAGGATGAATTCGCAGCAAGGCCCGTCTTCCGCGCAGCGATCTCGCTTTACGATCAGCTGGTGGTGCCGCACGATCCTGCAACCTGGACGCCCCAGAATGGACTGCGCGCAAGCTTCGGTGGAGAGGTGATGGGCGTGGAGCGCAGCGAAGCTTTCGACCACAAGGGCCTCTGCAAACGCTTCGGCTTCGATGAAAACCGCCCCGTCGTCTACGTCAGCGCCGGCGGCGGCGGCGATGAAAAGGCCGAAGAGCTCCTCGACCGCATTTTGAACGTCGTTCTGGCCCAAAGCGACTGGCAAGTCCTCGTGGGCGCCGGTCCTCTCTACCGGGGCAGGCGTCGTTTCGGCAAAAACCTCTGCTGGTATACCGAAACCGGCCTTTCTCCCTACCTCATGGGCTGCAATTTCGCCATCAGCGCCGCAGGCTACAACAGCTTCAACGAACTCCTCCATCTGGGCGTCCCTTCTATCTTCTACGCCCAGCCCAAAATCGCCGACGATCAGGCCGAACGCATCGAAAACGCCGCAAAAGCCGGCGCCTGCCTCGTCTGGGATTCCCATTTTCAGGATCAACTCCCCGCCCTCTGCGAAGAAGCGCTCAAAAACGCCGACGCCCTCTCGGCCGCCGCCCGCGCATACCGCCCCACCAACGGCGCCAAACGCTGCGCCGAGCTCGCACTCGCCCCCATCGAAGCGCCCGAACGCCTCGCCTGGGCTTCAAACCTCTGCACCGGGCGCCTCGCCCGCCTTTTGGATCGCTCTTCGCCCGAAACCGCCGCCGCCATCGCGCGCACCCTCTTCCAAATCGCTCCGCCTTCGCAAAACGATCTCGAAAGAAGCATCGCTGAACAACTCTGCAACCGCTTACACCAGCGCTGCCCCAGCATTGCGCCCGAAATCCTCGCAGAAGCCCTCAGCTCCGCGCCCCAAATGTCGCAGGCCAGCCTTGCAGACGCCTTCTGCACCCTCTGTGAAACCTGCGAGCAGCGCCTCGATCTCGAATCCCTGTGCGAATGCCTGCTCATGATCCTGCGCAAACAGCCTCCCCTCGCCTCAGAATCCCCAAATGAATGGATCTCTTCGATCCTTCAAGCGATCACCCATTTACTCGATCACCCCGATTTTTCGACTTCACAACTGCAGGATCGCCTTCAGCTCTTGCGCGTGTTTCCAAAACTGCCGGAACTCGATGCAAAAAGCGCCTTAAACCTGGCAGAACGCTACCTGACGGCCCATCAAAGCGAGCCCGCTCACGTTCAGTTAAAGGCGCTCCAGGTTTTAAAGATTACGCACCGCCATCTTGACGCCGAACTCATCGAATCGCTCTGCGAGACACCCCAATGATCCCTCAAAAAGGCCCCGCCACCGTTCATTTCGATCTCTGCAACGCCTGCAACACGCGCTGCTGCACCTGCTGGCATCACAGCCCCCTTCGTCCCGCCCTAAGCCCCGAATGGAAGCGCCAAAGACTACCAGCCGAGCGGTTTTTCAAGCTTCTGGACGAACTCAACCATCTAGGCGGCCTGCAACAAATCATCCTTTCGGGCATGGGCGAGCCTACTTTGCATCCCGACCTGCCTCAAATGCTCGAACGCGCGCTCAAACTCGCCCGCGTCACCGTCATCACCAACGGCATCGCCGATCCCCCCTGGGCAAACATCGCTCAAAACTGCGACCTCTCGCGACTCGAACTGCTCCTCTCGGTTTGCGGCTACGACCACGACTCCTGGGTGCAATTCCACAACGCAACACCCCCTGACGGCTTCGAACGCGCCCTTCATACCGCGCGCACTGCGCGAGCATGCAACATTCGTGTCAAGATGGTTCAGGTCATCACGAAGCATAACTTCGCCGGCCTGCAAAGGATGATCCAGCTCGCCGCCGACCTGAACCTCAATGCCGTCAGCTTCAAGCTCGCTTCCCTCGACGCCTGCACCGCTGAGCTCGCGTTGAGCGAAGAAGACCGCAAACGCTGCCTTCAAATCCTGGTCCCGAGAGCCAAAGGCCTCGCCAATGCCAAAGGTCTGGAAACCGACCTCGATGGATTCGCCGAACAGCTCGAAAGCGCCGCCGACTCCGGACGCACTGCCCCCATCGAGAAAGTAGGCTGCCATCTGGGCCTCCGTTATGCCCGCATCGACGTCGAAGGCGCCGTATATTTCTGCTGCAATACCGCGCTGAAGATGGGTCATCTGGCAGAATCGCCCTTTAGTGAAATCTGGATGGGACCAACCTGGTCGCAAACGCGCGATCAACTCGCCGCCGGCCATTTTTTTGAAGGCTGCAAATGCTGCGGAAAGATCAAGCAAAACCTTAAGCTTGCGCAAAAGCTCGCCCAAACAAAGGCGCATGTATGAAGCTTTGGGATTTTTTAAAGCATCCATTCGCGCAAACCCCGCCCGAAGGCGTCTCCCCCACCGTTGAATGGCAGGTGGCCGGAGCCTGCAACTACGACTGCAGCTATTGCATCCAATCGCGCGCCCACCGTAAAGGCGCCCCCAACCGCGAAACCCTCTCCGCCATCATCGACGGCTTCAAAAGCCTCCCCGGAGAATGGGAAATCAAAATTTCCGGCGGCGAACCCTTCGTTTTTAAAGATTTTTTAAACTTTGCAATCCCCGAATTGATGGCGCGCACCCGCTGCACGGTCTCTGTGCTCACCAACTTTTCGGCTTCAATCGAAGACCTGGAACGCTTTTGCCAGATCACCGGCCCCAGACTGCGGATCACCTCGGCCAGCTTTCACTCCGAAAGCGTCACACTCGATGCGTTCCTGGAGAAAGCCTTAAAATACAAAGCGTTGCGGCAAAAATACTGTCCGAACTCCAGCTTTGTCATCCACAGCGTTCTCACAGTTCAAAGTTTAAAACACCAGCGCCAATGGCCAAGCGACGTTGAAGCCCTGGGATTCCGCTATTACCCCCAATGGCTCAAAATCGGCGCCGAACCCTACGTTTACAGCGAGCGCGAGCGCCGGCTCATCGAAGAGTTGCATTGCGACATTGAGGATCCGGCCGAAATGAACGCCGTTCCCTGCTACAAAGGCCGCATCTGCCAGGCAGGACAATGGTATTTTGTGGTCGATCAGCGAGGGGATGCATTCCGTTGCCGACCCGCAAGGCGCGTCGCTTTACACAGCGAAAACGCTCCCTCAAACTACCGACTGGGCCAGATGACCCAGAAAACCTTTCGCCTCGGGCGCGCCTGGCGCTGCCCCTTCGAACATTGCCCCTGCTCCGTACCCGCAAACCGCGGGATGATCGCAGACGTGGCGCCCAAAGACGAACGCCCCCACTCTCGCACCGACGCGCCCATTTTTCAACTGACCGCAATGGGTCTCCCCATCGAAGGCGTTTTAAACTGGAACCTGGGCGACCGCTGTAACCTGCGCTGCAGCTATTGCACCCAAAGCGCCAAAACCGACCGCACCGGAACCCTCACCGATCCCGAATCCGCCTTAAAAAGCCTCGATGTCCTCAAAGGGCGATGGTCCGTTAAACTGAGCGGCGGCGAGCCATTTTGCCAGCCGGCGATCTTCGATGTCGCCAAAGGCCTCGTTCAGCGCGGCCATCTCGTAGGCGTGCAGACCAACTTCACGCTGCCCCTCGAAGACTACAAACGCTTCATTCAAATCTGCGGCGATCAGCTCGAACTGATGTCGCTCAGCCTGCATCTGGAGCATTTCGCGCCCGAAGAATTCTTAAATAAAATCAAAGCGTTGCGGCCATTTTTACCACAAAATACAGTGCTCCATTCCACCCTCGTGGCCGAGCCCAGACGCTTAAAAGAAATCGAGCTCACCCTGCGCCCTCTGTTTGCATCCCAGGGCGAACTGCTCAAGCTGCAGCCGATGAAGCAAAACGGCCACCTGGTGGAATATACGCCCGAAGAGCGCGAGCTTTTGCTCAGACTCATGCGCGACAGCGGACAGGCGCGCGAAAGCAGCGATTTTGAACTGAGCGATCCGATCACCGCCTGCATGCAGCATCACCTCTGCGCCGCAGGCAAGAACTACCTGATCATCAAAAGCGACGGCAAAGCCTACCGATGCTATCCAGCAAGCCGTCACGGTGGCCCCAGCGCGAGCCTCGGATCCCTCCAGACCGGCCTCCATTTGCTCGCCCAGCCTGCACTCTGCCCCTACCCGTTTTGTAGTTGCTCAGTGCCTCGCGAACGCGGTATGGTGATTTGAAAGGATTTTGCTATGTATCTTCGCTATCAGACCTTTGCCCGCTTGTTCAAAATCCTCTTATGGCTGGGCGGCATTTTCCTGGTCTTCAAAGGCTGCCAGTCTTGCATCAACTGCCTCGGCGAAACCAGCACCGAAACGCCTTCTGGTTCCTCATTCCAAAGCCAGGACGCGCCTCAGACTCAAACTCAGACTCAGGGGAGTTACGCGCTCGTCCAGTTCCTTGCGAACCGCCAGGCCAGCTCACCCAAGGTCAAAGACGCCACCCACGGTCAGGGCTGGAAGATCAACCTCTACGACGACAACAGCGACGGCCGCTACGACCGCATCAAGATCGACCAAAACCGCGACGAAATCTGGGACGAAGACTGGACTCAAAAGAACGGCCTCTGGACGCGCAACAGCGACGGTGCCACCTTCCAAAGCCTCTCGGCCGCACCGGCACCGGCCCCCGCACCTGCAACTCAAAACGCTTCTGTCGACTACAGTTACATTGAAACCTTAGCCAACGCCCAGGCCACTTCCGAAAAGGTCAAAGACGCCACCAAAGGCAAGCCCTGGAAGGTCAACCTCTACGACGACAACAAAGACGGCCGCTTTGACCGCTTCAAGATCGACCGCAACCGCGACAACGTCTGGGATGAAGCCTGGACCCGCAAAGCCGACGGTCACTGGGAACGCGACGGCGACGGCGCTCACATCGAAAGCCTGACGGGCCAGCGAGCCCCCGCAGCTCAAAACGCTTCTGTCGACTACAGTTACATCGAAAGACTCGCCAACGCCCAGGCCACCTCCGACAAGGTCAAGGACGCCACCAAAGGCAAGCCCTGGAAGGTCAACCTCTACGACGACAACAAAGATGGCCGCTTTGACCGCTTCAAGATCGACCGCAACCGCGACAACGTCTGGGACGAAGCCTGGACCCGCAAAGCCGACGGTCACTGGGAACGCGACGGCGACGGCGCTCACATCGATCAGGCGCGCTGATTCGCCATGAAACTCACCTTCTTCTGTATGGGGCTCCTCGCCTGCGGATGCAAAACTTCCCCGGTCACGCCCGAAGCGCCAGCTCCGCAACTTATTAAAAACACAGCGAATTGTCAGTGTTTTGACTACGAGTCGGTCTTCAATCAGATCGCCCCTTCGGTCGTCTCCATCGGTGCGGGCGAGATCATCAACGGGCGCTTTAACGCCAGGCAAGTGGGCAGCGGTTTTGTCTGGGACGCCCACAACCACGTGGTCACCAGCGCTCACGTCGTCACCATCGCCCCGACGCACCGCGTGCGCACCGCCAAAGGCCGCGTCCTCAAAGCCGAGCTCATCGCCTACGACATCGACAGCGATCTCGCGGTTTTATCGGTGCCCCAGCTCAACTTATCCGCCCTTCCCCGCGGCGACGCCTCAAACCTGCATCCCGGGCAATCCATCGCCGCCGTAGGCAACCCTTACGGTCTCGATCAATCGATCACCATCGGCGTGGTCAGCGCTCTGGGCCGCAGTCTGCCCGACGGCAGCACCTCCTATTACGGCGCAAACGCCAATAAAGCCGCCCGTTCCGGTTTCATCCAGACCGATCTCGCCATCAACCCCGGAAACTCCGGCGGACCGCTGCTCGATCGCTCAGGCCTCGTCATCGGCGTCAACGCCGCCACCCTCGATCGCGGCCAGGGCGTCTCCTTTGCAGCCCCCATCGATCGCGTCGAAGTCATCGTGCGCGCGCTCATCGAAGAAGGGGTCTTTCATCGCGGCTACATCGGACTCTATCTCAAGCCCGTACCGCCCAAAACCGCTGCGGCAGCCGGACTTGCGGAGCCCACAGGCGCCAGGGTGAAATCCGTCGTCGCTCAAAGCCCTGCCGAGCGCATCGGCCTGCAGGAAGGCGATATCATCCTGGAATTCAACGGGAAAAAGGTCACCAACGAGTCCGCGTTACCCTGGCTGGTGGCTTCTACCACTCCGGGCAGCCAGGTCGACATGCTGGTCGCCCGCGGCAAAGAGCGTCTCAGGCTCAGCGTTCAGGTGGAACAAAAGCCCGAACACAGCCGAAAGCCAACCTAACTCCAGCTGCATCAACCTAAAACCAGCCTTCTTCGTCCTCTACATGCTCGGGCACCACGAGCAGCGGAAACCCCAGCAATCGCGCCAGATGATCGAGCAGCGGATGGTTCAGGCGCGAGGTCGCAACCCCTTCGATATACAGCCAGAATCGCGCGACCGCCGTCGCCTGACCGAAGTTAATATCCTTTAATTCCAACACATTACGGCAAGACGGGCAGTCATATACGAAGCGATCCACCGGAAAATACGCCAGGCGCTCCAAAGCGGCATCGAGAGACTTGTCGTCCAGACGATCGCCACACATGCGGCAGGTGGAAGAAAACGCAGGCGCCAGCTGACGTTCGGGCAAAAAGCGCTCGGGCCCCAAAGCTCTCACCGTAAAGTTTTCAAAGGTCAGCTCCGCAGGCAGAAGCTCCTCCCAGGGATCGGGCGAAAACAGCGTTGCGACCTCGCGTCCAGGCGCATAACTCTGCGATTTTTCGTCATATTCTCCGATGATCAGCAATTGTTTTAAATAGCGCAGCGTCTCCTCTATCGCATCGTCGGAAGGCATAAAATGCGTTTTTTTGGTTGTGAGATAGAGATTGAGCATGATCGGATACCCCTTCACCCCCACTATGCCGCGCCTCTATTTCGCTCGCAACCTCCGAAGAGCGATACGCTTGAAGCTGTGCGCCAAATGGACAAAAATAGGCATTGTTTTTCTACAAAAGAATCAAAACGATCATGCGCATTTCAAACCTTTTCTTTCTTTCCGCTCTCCTTTGCTGTGCCTGTGCGGGCTCTGACGATGACGACGATTCAACCGACGCCACATTGGATGCCCGCATCGAAGACGCCGATGCTGACGCCGATGCTGACGCCGATGAAACCGATGTGCCGGAAGAGGACTCAAACGTCGAACCCGATACCCCAGTCTGCCCCGATCTCGATAACGACCATTTCCAGGATGAAAAATGCAACCCGGATCCCAAAAACGGCGGCGGAGACTGCGACGATACCAACGAGTTGATCAATCCCGGACGCGCCGAAAACTGCAGCAGCTCCGAGGACTACAACTGCAACGGAAAGATTGGATTAGAGGATCCCGACTGCTCCCGTTGCAACGATTACGACGATGACGGCTACGAAGACATCAACTGCAACCCGGATCCCAAAAACGGCGGCGGCGATTGCGACGACCGAAGGGCCGACGTCAACCCCGGAGCCCAGGAAATTCCGGGTAACGGCAGAGATGAAAACTGCGACGGTTGTATAGGCATCACGATGCCCGATTGCATCGATCTCGACTACGACGGCTACGGCGAAGGTTCCGGTTGCCTGGGCCCCGATTGCGACGACAACAATTGCCACATCCACCCATGGGTAAGCGAGATCTGCGGCGACAACATCGACCAGAATTGCGATGGCGACGACATGATTTGCCCGCACAATTGCACAGATAACGATCACGACGGCTATGGAGAGGGCTCCGGCTGCTTTGCCATGGACTGCAACGACGACAATCCTAACATCAACCCCGGCGCGCGCGAAATCGCCGACAACGGCATCGACGATGACTGCGACGGAAAACAGCTCTCTTCTGTGGCCAACTGCATCGACAACGACGGCGACGGTTACGGTGTTGGCGCAGGCTGCCTTGGGCGCGATTGCGACGACAGCAACCCGCTCATCAACCCAGGGCGACTGGAACTCTGCGGAAACGGCCTCGACGACGATTGTCTCGGTGGAGACGAGACTTGCACCAATCCAGGCACCGGCACCTGCGTCGATAAAGACGGCGACGGATACGGCACCGGCGCTTGTCCTAAAGGCGGCCCAGACTGCGACGACAGCAACCCGGCCATCAACCCCGGCGCAGCCGAAACCTGCAACGGCATCGACGACAACTGCAACGGTCAAACCGACGAATGCCCGCACAGAAACCAGGTTTGCGTAGAGGGCGCCTGCACCGGCGATATTGGAAGTCCCTGCGATCCCGAATTAAGCGTCTTTGAAACCTGCGCTGCGCGATCGGGCCTCACCTGCAGCGAGGCTTACCTTCAATGCCGCGTCTCCGACGGCGGAAAATGCGAAGAGAGCTCTGCATGCGACAAGAGCGCCAACTGCGAAATCGTCAGCGCATGCGACAGCGCCAACAAACGCTGCTACAAGGGGCGGGGCGACGATTGCATCGAGGATTGCGACTGCAATGACGACTGGCTCTGCCATCCCTCGCTTCACATCTGCTCTGAATGCACCGATGACGATGTTTGCAGCATCGTGAATCCTACCCATCCGCATTGCACCGCCAGCGGTTATTGCACCAGGCTGTACGATCAACTGGGCGGTAACACCGATGCCCAAAAGATCTTCTTCCAGGCGATCGCTCAATGCTGGAACGACTTCCATACCGGTGGCGCCATCCAAGGCTGCGCAAGCCTGCAATTCAGCGCCACGCTGCGCGGAACCAACGAACACGGCTCCAACGACACTTACGAACAGTTTGAGTTTGAAGAGCAAAAAGCTTTGGCCTGCAACAGCGAATGGACTGCAGCGGTTGGATTCAGCGAAAGCGAAATCAAAGCAATTAAAGAGCTTTTTGGTTGTGGCTTCAACGATATTTCAAACCTTTTCTGGCCAAACGCCATCCAGCCCGAGAATCTGGTTTGCCTCTATTTTGTGCCCAATAAGCGCGGTTTTAGCTTCCCCAACAACACGCGCAACGCGGTGGTCGTCACCGATTGCAGCTCATCGCCCATCCCATGAACATTCACCTTCTCGCCTTTCACCGCGCCCTCCATTTCGGCGCGGTGCTGCAAGTGACCGCGCTCTCGCATGTGCTCTCGCGGCTGCTCGGTTCCAGGGGGCAAGTCTTCGTGTACGACTACCAAAATCCCCACGAAGCGGCCCAATATCCGCTCTTCAGGCCGGGCAGCCTGCGCGAAACCTTAAGCCAGGCGATTCAGTTGCCCGCAGCCTGCCTTCAGCGCGCAAGATTTCACCAGTTCTTACGGGATCACGTCGCACTCTCCACCCATTTCGGGCCGGAGGATCGATTTATTGTCGGCGGCGATCAGGTCTGGAACCCTTCGATTTCTCAATATGATCCCACGTTTTTGCTGCAATTTTTGCCCGATGGTCCCCGCAAGAACGCCTACGCCGCAAGCTTAGGCAGCGATCATTTTGGAAGCCCCCGGTTACCCCTCTCGGTCAGGCAGGATTTTTACTTTTATTTACGCCATTTTGCGCATCTTTCGGTGCGCGAAAAGAGTGCGGCGCTCTTGCTCGGAGATCTGCTGCAACGCGAAATTCCCGTCCATCTCGATCCCAACGCGCTGCTCTCGTTTGACGAATGGACGTCTTTTGCAAAGCCCGTCTCCACACCCTCTGAATACATCTTTTACTACGCCGTAAAGCCGCATCCCGAGATGAGCGCATTTGCCCAAAAACTCTCTCAGAATCTTGGGTTACCCATTCTCGCCATCGCCCCTCACGGCTTGCGGAATCCCTTTAAAAAGGCGCATCCCCAAAGCCGATTCATCCACACGGCCGGCCCCGCAGAATGGCTTTCTCTCATGCAGCATGCCCAGGCCGTCGTCACCCATTCGTTCCACGGTGCGCTCTTTGCAACCCAATTCAAGAAGAGCGTTTTTATTCATCAAATCAATGCGTTAGAGACCGATCCTGCGCTGGTTCAACTGATCGAACGATTTGATTTGCATGAGGCGTCCGACCAGGCCCCCTCAAAACTCATGCCCGCAGAGGCAAACGCCATCGATCAGATACTTGCCCAGGAGCGCAGTCTTTCCCTCGAATATTTGCGCCAACTCATCGATTCTTAAAGCTTTTTGGTTTCAGAGCCCCGCTATCGCCCGCCCGTTCTGGCCCATTTGAGCTCCATTTCATATAAGCTTTGCGAGAGTTTATTCAAAAGAATCGACCAGAGCTTGCAACTCATCGCATCGTTCTGCTGCAGCAAATGCTCCAAATCATCGTACGATAACCGCGCAATCCGCGCCCCATCCGGCCCCGCGATACAAGTGGCCGACCGCGTTCCCCCATCGATGGCCGCCACCAGGCCGATCAACTCCCCTCGCCCCAGCACTGCGACCGCCTGACGCACGCCTTCCGACTCCAGCTCAACCGTAACTTCGCCTTTTATCAGCAAAAAACAGCTTCTGGCCGGATCGCCCACATGAAACAGCGGATACAGCGGCGTAAACTCCTGCAGTTGCATGCAATGGGCCAACCGGCTCAGCTCGGTTTCATCAAAATCCGAAAAAGGCTCAAGCCCGCGCAACTCCGCAACGTTCACTTTCCCCTCCCTAACAGGCGGCTCCATTTGCTGAAGGCATGCTGGCTCCCCAAGCCTTCTGACGGCTTAAACTGTTGATTTAACTTGCGTAAATGGTCGCAGAGGATCTGGCCTAACCCTCGCTGAAGCTTGCTCGCCAGCGCTGTTTTTTCACATAAAATGCACTCAAAAGCGGTGCGATCGATGCGATAGAGCCGAGTGGATTGAAGCGTCACCGCGCGCAGCGCGTGATTGCCCGCAAACGTCAAAGCCCGCTCACCAAACACGCCCCCTTTGCTCAGTTGCTGCAAAACCTGCCATTGCCCCTGCTCATCCACAGCCCCGAGCGCCACCAGCCCCGACCCCACCACATAAGCTGCCGTCTGCAATTCGCCCGCGTCAAAAATCACCATCCCCGCTTGCTCCAGCTGGCGGCAATCCAGACAAGGCTTCGTCGTGCGCCATTCCTCCTCGGTCAAATCCTTAAATAAATCCAGGCGTTTCAAAGCATTCCAATCGCGATTCGACATCGCAACGGCCGGCCCCAAACGCTTTTCTTCAATCTGAACGATCGACTGATACGCTTCATTTTGCTCGTTATTGATGCGGATCAAATGGCTTTCCGGCACCCGCACAGACCAAAGCCATTCCTGCGAAGACAGCACTTCAGAGGAAACCGACGGCGGCGGCGTCCATTCCTTTTGCGACAACACGGGTTGCGGCAACGCGGGCTCAGGCTGCCTCAGACCGCTGTTCTGAACATTCCCGGGGGGCGGCGGTGGCTCCCAAACCTGCGGAACCAAAAGACTTTTTTCTTCTATTTTTTCTTTCAGAGCCAAAAAATCGCGACTCGAAACCGCAGGCATTTCTCCGCTCAAAAAACCGTCCGAAATCGAATCGCTGCTCACAGAAGGGGGATCCGTGCTGACGTTTTTTTGAGGCTTCAGCGCCGGCGAAGGCTTTAATGGCGGCAAAACCAAACGTTTCTCGCCCAGTCTGGCCGAGGCCGAACGCCAGGCCTCCAAAAAAGCCCCCGCATGCGGGTAACGCGCTTTGGGATCCACAGAAAGCGCGCGCTCCAAAACGGACCAGAAATGAGCGGGTTCCACAGGTTTAAAACCTGCCGTTGAATTCACACCGCCCAGCAGTTCGTAAAGCAGCAAAGCCGCTGCATACAGATCGCCGCGCGCGCCCGCCGAAAACTCCGGAGAGCGATAAAACCCGCGCCGATCGCCCGTTTCGTCAAAGATCGCCGCAAGTCCCACCCCAAAAAGCTGCGCCCTCTGATCGCTCACATAGAGGCAGCCCGCCTGAAGAAACTGATGCAAAAAGCCTTGGGAATGGGCCTGTTGCAACACCATCAGCAAAGATTCGCCGATGCGCGCGATGCTCTGTTTTGTAAAGACGTGACCGCGCTGCAACAGCGTTTCCAGCGATTCTCCCCTGGGCGCATCGAGCACAAAATAGGCCTCCCCCCACTCGCTTTGCCCCACCGATTTGACTCCAAGCGCCAAAGGATGCCGAAATGCCGCCCCTCTGTAAGCGGTCTCCAAGAAAGCACGCAACCACGCAGAATTAAAAGTCTTTTTATATCTTAAGCAGATCCGGACCGGCTGGTCGTGCGCCTCATCGGTGCCTTCATAAATTCTCCAGGGAGGGCGGGCTTTGAGCTCCTGACCGAGCACATAGGATTCAATCCGAAGCGCGGGCGGATCCTTCAGCTGCGATCGGGCGGCTTTTAAAACAGAGGACAAAGCAGACAGGGAAGAAAGCAGAAGCGGGCGCGCAACTTCGCGATTTTGAATCAAAAAATGCCGCAAAGCCTCGTCCTGGGCCAGGGGCACATCGCCTTCCTGCATGCGCTCCGCCAACAGAGGCTCGGCAAGGGATTCGTAAGCCAGGGCGAGCTTGGAACGAATGGCACTGCCGCGGTTTCCCCGAGCATAAGCGACGCGCAATTCAGCGATTTCATTAAGGAAATCTCGTTCTCCCGAAGAGCAGGGGTTCGGCTTACAGCCCATCTCGGCCCCTTTTTGCCTCTGGTTGCCCATCTGACTCGCTCTCCGCAATCAATCCAATCCAGGATTTCATTCTGCCATGAATGGCGCAAAAAGGCCTAAATTTCTCTCACAATTGATATTCACGTGCGCTTAAAGCTGCAGAACATGAGCTCCAGCGCGCCTGCGCCAAACACGAGCCCCACGCCCAAAAAGAGACCATAAAACTTGATCACCGCTGCAGCCAGGGTCACCCAGGTAAACGGGCAGGCCACAAAAAACGCGCCGATAACCGGCACCACCAAAACGACCATTCCCGCTCTGCGCCCCAAAATGATCAAGTCAACCTCTTCAAAATAATGAAACAGCATGGCGATACCAACCAGCGAAAAGCCCAGAAAGCCGATCAGCGTCACGGGCACAAACCACGCGAAATGCCAGAGTTGCGACTTAAAAATAAAAGAAATCAGCGGCGTTGACTCGCCCACAACGGGCACCAAAAGCCCCGCCAGAAGCACCGTCCCCGAAAGCGCCGCCAGCATGCGACCCTCTCCCGCCCCCGGCCGCACACTGAGATAACTCAGCGCCATAAAAAGCAAAACGAACGCCACCATCACCCAGAAACCGAGCCCCAGATTGATGGTCTGCCCCGAAGGCCCGGAAACCATGCCGCGCATCAGGGAATCGAGGCTGCCTGCAAGCAAAATGAGCGAAAGTCCGATGCCCAGAAGCAGTAAAACCGCGCGCATTAAAGCCTTGGCAGCAAACGCGCAAACCAGCGTCCCCAGCGCCAAAGCGATCGGCAAAATGGCCATCAGCCGCATGCTGCCCAAAGGCGCGTGAAGCAAATCCGTAAACGACAAACCTCTTTGGCCCCAAAACGGACAAATCACGGCAATCAGCAAAAGGATCGCGCCTTCAACCGCATAATGACGCACTTGCGCGGCCTCTGCGGGCACTTCTATGGTCGGATCTTTCATGGTCTCTGCACCAAAATTTTGAATCTTCTCTTCTACATCGAGACTGCTTAACTTGACAGCCAACCCGCCACAAGCCATTTTATACAACTTTTATGGCAGTTCGTACCGATTGAGGGCGAGGGCAGAATGTCTATACGCGTTACGTTGACACCGGGGCAGCTGAGCAACCCTGCGATTTTTAAGGCAACTTCGATTTTAATTGCAGAACTCAGGGCAGCAGGACAGCGCTTTGAGGATTTACCAGAAGATTTATTGCAAGCCTCCGGCAAACCTTGCGCGGCCCGGTTTCAAACCCTCTTTACCGCCGAAAATACGCCCAAATTTGAACGATTTGCAGCGCATTTACCCAGGCGCTCGCAGGAATTTTTACGCCAACTCTGTAAATGCCGCTATTTTTCGACCGCAGAAGCCATCGAAAAATTGCAATTAAATCCAGAGGATGGAGCGCGCACCGTCAATGGCCTGAGCAGCGCCATCGCCCGAAAAGCGGCTCTTCACGATCTGCCCGCGCCCTTCGTGCTCTGCGACATCGACGGTCAAAAAGGCTGGTATTGGGTTGGCCCTTCGATGCCTCAGAATGAAACGGCTCAAGAAAAGCCACAACCCGTTCAAAAAGAGGCGCTTTTCGCTCAGGATGCATCGATGACCGATGCCGCAGAAGCCCAGGCATCGCTGCATTCCGCCCGAAACTCAGATCGCGCCCCCAAGGCCCCCAAAGCACCATTTCCTGAGGCCTTATGCAACTTGCTCGATGCCCAGGGACAACTGTTTTTAAGAACCCTGTACGAGCGCGGCTGGATGCCCCTTTACGATTTGTTGACGCTGTTTCAAATGCCGCGCGCCAAATCGCTGGGCTGCATTCTGGAACCGATCCAAAGACAGCTTCAAAAGCTTGGAATCAAGAAGCCTTTTTCAAAAGAAATCGTAGGCCACTGGCGGATTTACGTATGGTCTGGAGTAGCTGTTCCGAACGAAGTGCCTGAACCCACGGAGCGCACACCTAAAACCAAAATCCGCAAGCGCCGAAATCCACGCCCAAACCGTCGCCCTGCGACCGGAGAAGGCACAGAACGCGCAGCCTTGCGCGAAAAGAGCAGCTCCAGCCGCCCGGAAGGCGCCTCAAAACCGAACGCCCTGCCGAAAGCCCGCAACGGCAACGGAAGCTCAGGCCGTAATTACGGCCATTACAACAAGAATCCATCAAGAAACTCCCATTTTGCCGAAGACAAGGAACGCCGCCCCATCAGGCGCAACGGCGATACAAGCGAACATGCAGGCGAAGAACGCAACCGCTCCAGCCGACGCTCGGGCGATGCAGCCCATCCCCAGGGATCCCGTTCCAGAAATCGCCCCGTCAAGATGCCCGAAGTGACCGTCATTCAACGCAAATCCTCCTCCGAACAGATCCCGGTGGTGCGCATTCGCAGGCCGAACGAACCTTAATCGTCGCGCACCCGCATCTCGATGAAGCGCACCCTGCCCTCCTGCACCGCTTCGCGGATCATCGCCTCGCGCGCGCTCAGCTTGGCGTTGCCCGATTTCACTTCTGCCAGCACGACTTCGCGCAATTCACCATCATCCAGACCGTCAAAAATGATGTAATCGATGGGGCTGCCCAAAAAGCGCGCATCCTGGGGATTAAACGGAAAGCCGTCGGCAAAGGGCACCAGCTGCTCGTAAATCTTGCCCCGAACGACATTTTTGCTGCGTGAAATCGCCTCCTTCCGAATGCGGGCGGTTTCATTCTGGCGCCATTCCGTGTTTTCGGCCTCGATTTGCTGCCAGGCGGCCGCTTTTTCCTGCTCGATGCCCTCGTAAAGCGCATCGAGTCTGGCCTTCAGATGCCAGTTTTTAAGCCAGAGCACGATCAGCAATAGGACCAAAAAGCCCAATAAAATCGCCAGGATATAAAATTCTTTTTGTTCAAGCAATGCCATTCCCCATGAACTCTATTCAGGCGCCTTAAAATACGCTACATGCGTTCACATTTGGAGACCTATCATGTCCGACCACCCCATTCACATTCAAGGCGCAGGCCAGCATAACCTTCGGCAAATCGACGTCACCCTTCCCTCGCGAAAAATGACCGTATTTTCGGGAGTTTCGGGCTCTGGAAAATCTTCGCTCGCCCTCGACACCATTTACGCCGAAGGCCGCCGCCGCTACGTCGAATCGCTCTCCACCTACGCAAGGCAGTTTTTGGGCCAGCTCGAACGCCCCAAATATGCGCATATTCACGGACTTACGCCCACCATCGCCGTCTCGCAGGATCAGCGCAGCAACAACCCGCGCTCAACCGTCGGCACGATCACCGAAATCCACGATTTTCTCAGGGTTTTGTTTGCACAGATGGGCACCCAGCATTGCACCCGTTGTCATCAACCCATCGGGCGCGCCGATCCGGACGCCATCCATAAACGCATCGTCCGGCTCCCCGAAGGCACGCGCTTCAGCCTGCTCGCACCTGTTCCCTATAACACCTTACAACACGATGAAATCATTCAAAAAATTCGTTCAGAGGGTTACAGCCGCATCCGCATCGGCGGGCAAATGCTTCTGCTCGAAGATCCCATTCCTGAAAGTCCGGACGATCATCTCGAAATCGTCGTCGACCGCCTCATCGCAAGGCCCGGCAACGAAGCGCGCATCCTCGATTCCATCGAAACCGCATTCCGCGTGGGACGGGGCCGCATCCTCCTGCTTTTTGCCGACGGCCGCGAGGAACGCTTTACGGAGCAGCTCGAATGCCCCGACTGCAACCTCACGTTTCCGCCCCTGACGCCCACAAGTTTCAGTTTCAACAGCCCTCAGGGCTGCTGCCCCGAATGCAGCGGACTGGGCACCGTGCTCCGCATCGATTTGAACCATCTCATCCCCGATCCGAGCCTTTCGCTCCGCCAGGGCGCCATTCAGGCGATGGGCTTCGGACGCCTGGGACAAACGAGCCAAACGTTTAAAAACATTACGGTTTCGTTTCCGGAACTCGATTTGGATGCGCCATGGAATGCGCTTCCAAAAACGCTTCAGGAAGAACTGCTAAAAGGCCGCGCGCCCCATTGGGAAGGCATCGAAAACACGCTTTTGCGCAGGCTGAAAGAGACCCAATCCGAGCTTGCGAGCCAGAGTTATCAGGAACTCCTTTGCGACGCGCCCTGCCCTCATTGTGGTGGAACGCGGTTGCGTCCGGAATCGGCAGCGGTGCGGATCGGCGAATTGAACCTGCCTGAACTCGAAGCGCTTCAGCTCTCGGAACTTCGCGATTTTATTAAAAATTTATCGCAGTACCTGCCGGATGCAGAGCTGATTCCGGAACTTCAGGCGGAACTTTCAACCCGCATCGATTTGGTCTGCGAGCTGGGACTCGGTTACCTGACCCTCGATCGCCTGGCGCCGAGCCTTTCGGGCGGAGAAAGCCAGAGACTGCGGCTGGCAGGGCAGATTGGAGGTGAGCTTTCGGGGGTCACTTACGTTTTGGATGAGCCTTCCACGGGGCTTCACCCCTACGATCGCGAGCGGCTCATCGCGGCGCTCCATCGGTTGCGGGATGCGGGCAACACGGTGCTCGTGGTGGAGCACGACAGCGCTTTTTTGCGCGCGGCCGATCACATCGTCGATTTTGGACCGGGACCGGGCGTTTTAGGCGGTCGAATCGTCGCTCAGGGCAGCATCGAAGATCTCTGCAAAAGCCCGGAATCGGTGACCGGCGCCTGGCTTTCGGGCCAGAAGCAAATGCCCAGACCCGAAAAACCGCGCAAACCTTCGGGCAAGCATTTAAAGCTCATCGGCGCTCGCGGACATAACCTGAAAAACATCGATCTCGACCTGCCCCTCGGGTTGATGATCGGCCTTTCGGGGCTCTCGGGATCGGGCAAATCCAGCCTCGTGGATGCCACGCTCTACCCCGCCCTGGCGCAGCATTTTTACCGATCGACCGAAACGCCGCTCCCGTTTGATCGCATTGAAGGTGTTGAAAATATTGATAAAATCGTGCGCATCGATCAGGCCCCCATCGGCAAATCCCCGCGCTCCAATGCGGCCACCTACACCGGCGCCTTCGATTTCATCCGCGAACTCTTTGCCCAGACCCGCGAAGCGCGCGCCTACGGATTCAGCGCCAACCGGTTTTCGTTCAACGTCAAAGGCGGCCGATGCGAGGTTTGCCACGGAGACGGGCAGCGCAAAATCGAGATGCATTTTTTGCCCGACGTCCAGGTGCCCTGCGAAGCCTGCGACGGAAAGCGCTTTAACGAAGCCACCCTGCGCATCCAGTACAACGGCTATAACATCGCGGAAATCCTCAACTTTTCTTGCAGTCAGGCGGCCGAGTTTTTTGTTCATCACCCCAGACTGAGCCGCATTCTGGGCACGCTCCGCGACGTGGGCCTGGGCTATCTCACCCTGGGACAACCCGCCAACACGCTCTCCGGCGGCGAAGCGCAGCGCATCAAGCTCGCCCGCGAACTCGCCCGCGAAGAACAGGGCCGAAGCCTTTACGTGCTCGACGAACCCTCGCGCGGCCTTCACCCCGAGGATTTGAGTCGGCTCTGCCGCATCCTGCACGCTCTGGTCGATCGCGGAAACACGGTGCTCATCATCGAACATCAGCTCGATTTGCTCTGGCAGACCGACTGGCTCATCGATTTAGGCCCGGGTGCGGGCAAAGAAGGCGGTCAAATCGTCGTTCAGGGCCCGCCCCAGAAGGTGGCTGCTTGCCCAAAAAGCGTTACAGGTCAATATCTTACAAAGCATCTCGAAGCGCTTTCCAAAGCCTGAGCCATAAAAATACAGATCTGGGCTTGTACAGATCGCCAATAAAAGCGATCTTCACCCGCATTTTTTTGAAGAGGAGCAGTTATGAGCGCCTTTGATGGCCTGGAACCCAAAGCCTTTTGGCAACATTTTGAAGCTTTAACCCAAATTCCGCGCTGCTCGGGCAGCGAGACGCGCGTCGCTCTCCACGTCATGAACTGGGCCAAATCTCAGGGATTTACGACTCATCAGGATGCGACAGGCAACGTCTTTGTGGCCGTCCCCGCAAGCCCCGGCTGTGAGAACGCGCCCAAGGTGATCCTTCAGGGTCATCTCGACATGGTGGGCGAAAAAGATTCCTGCTCGAGCCACAACTTTGCCACAGACGCGATCCCCGTTTTGCGCAAGGGCGACTGGATTTGCGCCGATCACACCACCCTGGGCGCCGATAACGGCGTCTCGATCGCCGCCGCTCAGGCCATCGCCGAAGATCCCAACGCCGTACACGGACCGCTGGAATTCCTGTTCACCGTGGACGAAGAGCGCGGGCTCACCGGTGCCAAAGGCCTCAGCAACGACAGCTTAACCGGCCGCATTCTGCTCAACCTGGACTCGGAAGAAGAAGGCGATTTTTGCGTGGGCTGCGCGGGCGGCGTCGACACGACCATCGATTTGCCCATCGACCGCGAACCCAGCGACGGATACGGATTCTCTTTAAAGATCACAGGGTTACAGGGCGGTCACTCGGGCATGGACATCAATCTGGGACGCGGCAACGCCATTAAAATCCTCGCCCGCGCTCTCGATTTGCTGCGCAACAAAGGCCCCTTTGCCCTCCATTCGTTTCAGTCCGGCGACAAGCATAACGCGATTCCCCGCGAAGGCAGCGCCGTTCTGGTCTTCAGCGAAGCCCATCCCGATGTGGAAGGCGTGCTCGAAATGCTCCGCGACGAGCTCCATGCCGACTACGCGAAGACCGATCCCTGCGTGACCGTCATCTTTGAACCCTGCGAGATCCAGGGCCCCATCTGGACGCTGGCGGAATCGAGCCGCAACAGGGTGATCGATCTGCTCTGCGCCCTGCCCCACGGCGTTCTGACCATGAGCCAGGCGGTACCGGGGTTGGTGGAGACCTCGACCAACCTGGCCAAAGTGGAACTTCAGGCCGATCACCTTCACGTGCATGAATCGAGCCGAAGCTCCTCTGCACCTCGACTCGAATCAGCGCGTACTGCCTTGATTTCATTAGCGAATCTTTGCGGAGCTGTGGGACATTCGGAGGTGGGTTATCCGGGCTGGCAGCCGAACCTCGACTCGCCCGTTTTAAAGCTCGCCTGCGCAACTTACCGCGATCTGTTCCACAAGGACGCCCATGTGAAAGCGATCCACGCCGGCCTCGAATGCGGGCTCATCGGCGAGCGGTTCCCGGGCATGGACATGATCTCGTTTGGTCCCGATGTGGAATGGCCGCATTCGCCTTCAGAGCGCCTCTCGATCCCCTCGGTCGACCGCTATTACCGCTTCCTTTGCAGCCTTCTTGAGCGCCTCGCCGCGCGCGCTTAACGCACCCCTTTATTCTGCCCTCCAATTTTTGATAGGCTGCCCCGCAACAAGTTTTTAGTGGATAGGAGTATCAAATGGCCCATCGCACTCGTGCAGGATTTCCCGTTGTTCGGCTCTTCTCGCTCGCTCTGCTGGCGGGTTGCCCGATGGCTTCGGCGCAATGGATGCACGAGAAAACCAAGAACGCCACCGATCTCAGCACGCAGGATCAGCGTTTTTTAACCTACATCAGCTATCAGATTGAGCATTATCTGCAAAACGATGCGGCGCAAAACAAGGGTGAGGAGGCGCGCCCTTCGCTCAACGCCTATTTCGCCGCAGCGGAGCAGTTGCGCGGCATCGATACCCAGATTCAGGATCTCCCGCCTGCGCAGAATCCACAAATTCAGGTCAGCGAGATCCTTCAATCCGCCTTCAGCGAGATCCGCAGGGTCACCTCGACCTATTCGCAGATCGCGCAAATCATTAAGAATTCGGGCATTCGCTTTGCAAACGACGATGTGGAACTCACGATGAGCGACAAGATCATCCAGTCGCTCTCGGATGCGCTCGTCGTGCTCGACAGTTACGATTTGCAGCTCAACGAAGCGCTCAGAGGGCTTTCGGATTTACCCAAGCAGCATCCGAAGGTTCAGTCGCTTTTGACCGAAATCCGGAACATCAAAGGCAAAAAAGCCAAATGCGCAGAGGTGTTACGCGACAAGCTGCACGATGTGAAATATGCCCACGAGCTTCAAACCCTGCGGCAAAACGCCCATGCGCCGAGCGACGTCGCAGAAGCTTACGAGATGATCCACATCGACAAGCAGCTGGCGCAATTTGCGCTCGACATGCAGGAAAGCCAGCAAAAGAGGCTCGCTTACGATCAGCGCGTATGGTTTGAAGGCGATCCGGAGCTCGCGCGCAATCTTTGGCAGCATTTTGACGAGACCCAACGCTGGATTAAAGAAATCGATAAGAAATACGCGCCCATATTGACCCGAAAATATACATATTATCACAACAGTACATCATCGCTGTTCGAGCAGACCGAGCTCAATCAACAGCGATCGCGGCTGCTGCAGGCGCTCAATAATTTTGAACAGCGCGCCATCGAATATGACAACCGCGCAGCAGAAGAATTACCCAATAAATTCAACGATATTCGTCAGTCGGTTCAGCGCGCCATCAGCACCAGAAATCCAAACGTGCTGCCGCCCACCGCTCGCAAGCTGGCCAAAACGCGTTTGATGCTCGAATCGATGATCGCCAATCCAAAGCCTCACCCCCTGTTGGGTCATCTGGCCTCACAATATGATGAATGTGTTGATATTCTCTATCAGGCCACCCAAAGTATGGATGCGATTCTGGCGGATTCGGGCACATTGGGTGAAGAAGCGCACGGTTTTACCCAAAGCCAAAAAATGCAGTGGACTGAAACCATAAAAAAGATGCTCAACCAAGCGTTTCCGAAGGAATCGATCGTAGGCATCCATTTTGAAAATGCGCTCTGGCGGCGCGCGCGCGAAGGCTATCGCTGGCAGGAAGCTTCCCAAAACTGGCTTGAGGATACATCCACCTATCTGCCTGTCACGATCCTGCTGCTTTCCGGGCGAGATCGGCTCGATTTGATCAAGCTCAATTTTCACATCCGCTCGACCCGCGAAGAAATCGAATGGGTGCGCTCGAGTTTTGATCTTCAAATGCTCCGCGACAGCTTTGAAGAACAGTTCCCCGAAGAATCCCATGAAGTCGCTGATTTTAATGACGAAAAAGACGAAATCGTCCGTGCAAAGCCCTCGCCGCTCTCGCCTTTTGTGAAGCCCAGCAAGCTGACGCCGACGGCGCTTCCCAGCACAGAACCCGAATTCCGCCCCTTCGTGCCACCGCGCGGACTCGGTCATTAACTCTATGAAAAAGTTTGATTTTCCGCGCAAAGCCATACAAGAGCTACAATCCTTTAACGCCCGGCATTTTCCCCAGGAGCGCTATCACACCGCCCTGACCCTGGGGCTCAGTGCGATTGAGGAACTCTATTTTTGCGCCAAAAACGCCATCGACACATCGATGCATATGTCGGAGCGCGTGCTCTACGCCAACGATTACCCCCAGCGCCGCATCGCGGAATATCAGGGGCAAAAGCGGCTTTGCGTCTTTGTGCCGGGTTACATGCAGACCGCCGTCGGGTTTTATCGGCTCGAAAGTCTTGTAAATATTGAGACATTCGACGCATTTACCTATGTCTGGCAAGACTTTCCCTACAGCCAGGATATCTTTATCAGCGCCGACGCGCTCGCCCAAAAACTGCGGGAACTCAACGAAAGTCTGCATCCCGAAGAAATCTATCTGATCGGGCATTCCCAGGGTGGCATCATCATCCGCACCGCCCTGCAATACGGCCTCACGCTGGGGCTGCCCATCCGCAAATGCCTGTTTTTATGCTCGCCGCATCTGGGCACCTGGGTGGGACTCGGCGGGCTCACTCACGGCCCCATCCGCACCTGCATCGGCCATCTGCCCTACATCAGCGAAGTCCACGGCGAGAGCGCCTTCCAGCTGCTTCCCGGCAGCAAATTCCTGACGGAACTGAACGATCGCCCCCTGCCCACCGGCGTGGAATGCTTCGCCATCCGCTACGCCTTCGATCCCATGGTCATCCCCGCCAAAAACGCGCGCATGCCCTACAGGGAAGCCCACAACTTTTACATCGAAAAGATCGGCCACGCGCAGCCTCTTTACTGCGCGCGAGCCTCCCGCATTGCGCTCCGGTGCCTCTTTGGCGACTGGACCAAGGTCCCGCGCGCACACGGAATTCAGGATTAAAGATGGGATCGCAGATGGAGGGGCGGATGGACGCGCATCTGGATGGGTTGCCCATAGACGCGTTGCGGGCAAAGCTGGATGAAACGGGGGTTGGAGGCCAGCATGCGGAGACGGTTTTTCACGCGCTGCACCGGGATTTAGCGCCCCTTCACACCCTTTCAAAGCTGGGACCCCGCAGGCTCTCGCGGCTGCTCGAAGTTGCAAAGCTATCGCAGGTGCAGATCGCGCGCGCCTATTCATCGGCGGACGGAACGGAACGCTGGATTTACGGGCTGGAGGACGGCCTTGAAACCGAAGGCGTGCTCATCCCGATGCGGCCGGGACCAGTGCCTCAAAAAGGCCAAAAATCGTTGCAACGAAACAGCTTATGCGTATCGAGCCAGGTGGGTTGTCCCGTGGGATGCGCATTCTGTGCGACGGGGCGTCTGGGGCTGCGGCGCAGTTTGCAGGCAAGCGAAATCTTAGGACAAATCGCTGCGGCGCGAAGGCGTGCGGCGGAACTCGATCGCCCGATCACCCATCTGGTCTTCATGGGCATGGGTGAGCCTTTTCTCAATCAAAACGCCCTGTTCGACGTTCTGAAGATTTTAAGCGATCCGCACGGCTGGTGTCTGGATGCCAAGCATATTACCGTCTCGACCGTGGGATTCTGCGACCGCATCGACGCCTTTGCAGAGGCCTTTAAAGGGCGTTTTCAGCTGGCGCTGAGCCTGCATGCGGGCAGTCAGGCACTGAGGGAAAAGCTCATCCCCGCTGCCAAACAGAGTCCCCTCGATGCGCTGCACGAAACCTTAAAGCGATTTCCGTTGCCCGGATCCCGTTACCTGATGCTCGAATATCTGCTGCTGCCCGGCGTAAACGACAGCCCCGAAGAGCTCGAAGGCCTCTGCCATTTTGCGAAGGATTTGCGCTGCATCGTCAATCTGATCCCCTTCAACGCCTTCGAAGGCTGCCCCTTCCGCTCGCCCAATGCCGAAGAGATCAGCCGCGCCTTTGAACATCTCCGAAACGCGCGCATCCCCTGCTCCATCCGCCAGGAACATGGACAAAAAATCCACGGCGCATGCGGCATGCTCTCGTTAAAACAGCAATCATTTCAATCGGTTATCTAATTTTAAATCAAAGCTTTTCATTTGACCTGAAGATGGCGATCTTTGAGGCCGCGACGGCGTTCGATTTGAAAAGGCGAAACCATGCAACCAGCCGAAAACCAAGAACTTTTAAGCGAATTGGAATCAGCGCTCAAAGAGCGGAAGGTCGAAGCGATCTGGCCCCGGTTCATCGAGTATTTTCAACAACAGTTTAAGGCTGGTCACCTGCAGGAAGCGCTCTCGATGGTGAGAAGGGCTTCGGCGGCGGGTTTAAAGGGCGAATGTTTACAGGATGCGCTCTCCAGGCGTGCGGAATTGCTCAGTTTTTCGGGCGATTACGGCGATGAGTTTGACGAATGCATCCGCCAGGTTTTTCACGCCAAGGTGATTCCGGCCAAAACGCGGGCGCTCAGGGCGCTGGCCCGAAGCCATCTTTCGCAGGGCGATGCCTCTACGGGCGAAGCGTATTTGAGGAGTTCGGCCGATCAGCAGGGCGTCACCCCCGAGGCGCGCATCGAGAGCCTGTACGAACTGGGACTGGGCTTAGACGCTGCGGGGCAACGCGAGGGGGCTTTGCGCGCTTTTCACGAACTTTTGGCCATCGGAGACGAGCTGGCCGCAGCCGAACTCGCGCATGAAGACGCGGAAACGGTTAAAAACGCAGAAGAAACATTGCAGGATCCCCAGGATGAAAACGCGGACACCATCGAGATGCCGCATCGCCTGCCCAAAGATCCCGCATTGCAAGGCTTGCTGCTGCATACGATCGCGCTTCTGGCGCTCGATGACGGGCAGTTGGAACAAGCAAAAAACCATTTAAAAACGGCCATTTCGCTCATTGAGGAGACCCGGGGGCGCTTTCATCCCAGCTTCTCGGCCGCCCTGCACAGCCTGGCGCGCATCTGCAAAGCCGAGAATCGTCCGGGCGATGCGGAGCCGGCGCTTCAACTCTGCACCGCCATTCGCGAAAAACTGTTTGGGCCCACGCATACCGAGTTCGCCTCAAGCCTGGCCGAATATGCGATGGTTTTATATCACCTGGGCCGTCAGGAAGAGGCGCTCACCTACCTGCAGCAGGTGATGGAGATTTACGACAAGAATCTCGCATCGGGCTTGAGGGTGGCGCAGGCGCAGGAATTTTATGCACTTTTGCGCCTGCGGCAGGGAGAGCCCGCCCTCGCGGAACCCTGGGCCATCAAGGCGCTCGATCTCTATCAGAATCTGCATTGCATGCCGGGGCAAATCGGCGTCCTGCGCATGATGAGCGAGATCTTTCTGAATCTGGGCAAACCGAAAGAGGCGGCGATCTTTGCGGATCGCGCGCTGGACTGGGCGAAGGCTCATCTGAAGGCCGATCATCCCCTCCAGGCCTCGACGCGACTTTCGGCGGGGCTGGCCCATGAGGCGCTCGGTCAGTACGACAAGGCGCTCGAACTGCTGCGCGAGGCTCAAAGCGAGAGTCAGCGGCTGGGGCTCGATCACCTGCAGATTTCGGCCTGCATGCACAACATCGGCGGGCTTCTGGGTCACATGGGGCGCTATCAGGAAGCGGTGGAGATGCTGGAGCAGGCGCTCGCGATGGAGGAAGGGCGCGCAACGCCGGATTCGACGGCGCAGAGTCTGGCGACGCTCGGGGGTTTGCGGGTATGCCTGGCGCAATATGAGGAGGCGCTGACCCATTTGAGGCAGGCCTACGATCTGGCACGCGCGCATTTTGCCCAGGGGCATCCCGATCGCATCTCGATCTGTACGGCGCTGGCCGATGTTTTGGATCGCATGGGACGCCGGTCGGAAGCCCAGAGCCTTTTGGAGGAAGGTCGCCCCGATATGGAGCTCTGCGCGGCCCAAAAGCATCCTGCGGCGGCGGTGTGGCTTTCAAAATGGGGGCTTTTTCAGAATGCAGCGGGCCATTTTGCCGAGGCCGAAGAGGCGTTGCGCAAAGCGTTGAGGCTCTCGGAGGAGATCTTTGGCGCAGGGCATCCGGAACACAGCCACGAGCTGCGCAATTTAGCGATGGTGCGCGCCGCAAGGGGCGATTATGCGGAAGCCCTCTCCCTCGCATCCCAGGCGCTTCAGGCCGACGAAGCCGCCTTTGGGCCGCATCACCCGACCACATCGAATGCGCGCTACGCCCTGGCGCAAATCTGGATTCTGAACGGCGAATCCCCCAAAGCGCAGGCCGCATTGCAGCAGGTGATCGAAGACGACGCCGCCTTTTTAGCCCCGGATCACCCGGAACTCGCGGAGGATCGCATGGCGCTTTCGCGGGCCCTCGATGGGCTGGGTCAATATCGCGAGGCGGAGCAGGCAGCGCGGCAGGCTCTGGACGTGTTTGCGGTCAAATACGAGAAAACGCATCCCGAAACCCAGGCGGGCCTCGTGTTTTTGGCGCATCTGCTGAACCGTCAGGCGCGGGAGGAGGAAGCTTTACCCCTGTTGAATCAGGCCATCGAGGCGATGCTGCAGACGCTTCCGGAAACGCATCCCGATCTGGCGGTGGCGCACGGCATTTTAGGCACAACCCTCGCGCATCTTTGCAGATGGCCGGAGGCACAGAAGGAAGCGGGCCTGGCGCTGCGGATGGCCGACGAGATTTACGGGCCTCACCACCCGCTGCGCGCGCAACTGCTGACGCGACTTGCGGAGGTGACCCTGAATTTTGCCCTGGCGCGGAATGCCATCCCCGGGAAGCCGAACCTGCGCGATGCGGAGATCATGGCGCGGGAAGCGGATTCTATTTTGAACGCAACCCTGGGGCATCAGAACCCGGAGGCGGCGGTGGCCACGCATCTCTGCGCGCGCATCCTGCTCAAAGAAGGCCAGTTCGATGAAGCCCAAAGGCTCGCGGAGCAGGCGTTCCGGCAAAAGCAGGCAGGCCTCCTCCCAAAGCATCCGGAGCTCGCGCTCACCCAGAGCCTGATGGGACAAATCGCTTTGGCGCAGAAGGCGTACGAAAAGGCGCTCCCGCTTTTAACCGAGGCCGAAAGGGATCTGAAGGCGGCGCTCGGTGCAAAGCATCGGGAGACCAAAGCGACGGCACAGGCGCGGCGCAAGGCTCAAAAGGCGCTCGCCTCCGACTGAAGGCTGCGGGATCAACGCTATTTTTTGAAGAGGGCGTCGAGGTTGGCGAGGGTTTGAGCGCGGCTTGCGCCGGAGAGTCCACCCAAGGCGGCAGTCGGTTGAGATCGGCCGCGGGGATTTTGCGAGAGATCGTCGAGCGGATTCGGTCTGCGGCCGGAGGATGGGCCCATGCGCTCGTCGCTGGGGCGTCGGTTGCTCTGCGGGCGCTCGGGACGAAGCGAGAGAGAGATACGGCGCCGGACGCGGTCGACGCTGATGACGCGCGCCGAGAGTTGCTGGTTGATTTTGACGATTTCGTTGGGATCCTGCACGAAGCCGTCGGAGAGTTCGCTGATATGGATGAGGCCCTCCTGGCCCAGGCCCATGTTTACGAAAGCACCGAACTGCGCGATGTTGGTGACGATGCAGTTCAGCATCATCCCCGGCATCAAATCGTCGATGGTCTTGATCATGGGGTTCAGAGGCTTGGTGACCACGGGCGCCGCAGGTGGAGCCGCCGTCGTCGAGCTCGTCGTCCCGCGCTGAAGATCTTCGGGTTTAATGCCCTCGTTGGCCAGAACGCGCATTTCGAGCAGCGCTGTGCGCAAAACCTGCTCGTCCAAATCGTTTTGGTATTCCACAAGGCCCAGATGGATCGGATCGAGAGAGCCCCAGTATTTGAGGGGGCGGGCGATCCTTCGGCCCAGAACCAGAGCGCGCGCCACAAAGTTCGGCAGATCTTCGGTCTGCAGGCGCAGCGCTTCGCTCATCGCAAGACCCCTCGCGCGATAGATGCGCATGGTGGGCGCGAAGGCCGCCGTCAGCAGGTTGCACATCTCGTCGTGTCCGGTCGCAGGCAAAACCAGAGCGGCCACGGGCTCTGAGCCCATGAGGATCTCGATAAACTTCTGAAGCTCGGCCTGTGTGGGATTGCTCGAGACCGCAATCTCGCCGCCCGAGAGGTAATGACCGTCGCGATTCAGCACAGCCACCGCGAGTTTTTCGCTGGATCCGGGGGTTGGCAGATAGATGCCCGCAAGGAGTTTCTCTTTGGGGCGATCGGCGCAAAGGAGGTTCATGTAAGCGGTACAGGCGGATCGGGTGGCGGCCCAGCGCGCTTCTTCATCCTTGAGGGCGAGAGCGGTCGATTCGAGATGCGGGAGCACCAGCGTCTTTAAGAGCTCGTCGGGGCGTCGGCCCTGGGCCACAGCGTAGAGTTCGGCACCGCGCGCCACCACCTGCGCCTGAAGCGCGTCCTGCGGGATGATGAATTTGAGCGCAAGCGCCTTCTGAGCCATGCCGCGCCGGATGGCGAGCCAGCGATGCGAGGAGATCTCGGGCAATGTGGAGACGCAGGTGTAATCGGCGTAGAGCTCGCGGAGCTCGGTCTTCCGGCCCACGAGGGTGACCTTGGCCAAAGCGTCGCGGCGCACGATGGCGAGGCAGGCATTCCAGAGCACCAGCGCTTCTTTGACGGCGTCTCTTCTGCGATGCTCCGCCGCCTGCCCGTGTGGAGCGAGGCTGTCGGCAGTCTCCACGATCGGCATCTCGTGAGCGGCCACGGTCTGGCGCAGAAGCGTCATCGGAATCGCAGCGAGGCCTTCCCTGACGCGGCGTTCGTTCACTTCAGCCAAAAAGGCTTCGTGCTTTTGCTGTTTTTGAGCGGCCCGCCAGATACCGAGCAATGCGCGCGGGGTCAGGAGCGTCGATTTTTGCTTTAAAAGCCCTGCCAGATCGCAGCCCTGCTTGATTTGATCGCCTAAAGCATCGATTTGGGCATCGGGTATTTTGATCTCGCCTAACGCGCGCGTGCGCTGGATATACGCTGACAGCTTCATTTTGAACTCGCTAAAAAGGGATTTTAAAAAGGCACTCAAGGTAGAGGCAGGCCGAGCGGAACTCTCGCCTCAATGCGGAGTAAAAGTCAATCCTTTTCGAACGATAGCGGGCTTGCGGAATGAAAAATGACGTGAGGACCGGGGGATCATCCCAAAGGGAAGTTTAAATGCGGTAGAAGGCGGCCAAAGCGTCGACCACCTCTGCCTGCTGCGCCTCTGTGAGCTCGGGGTAGACCGGGAGCGCCAGCACTTCGCGCGAGGCGGCTTCGGCCAAGGGAAAATCTCCCGGCCCATAGCCCAGATGCGCAAAGCAGGGCTGCAGATGGAGGCAGAGCGGGTAATAGACGGCGGTCCCGATGCCCTGAGCGTCGAGGGCAGCCTTTAAGGCGTCGCGATCCTGAGCCCGAATCACATATTGGTTGAAGACGGCGCCGGGGTCGTAAGGCGGAGCGGCGATCAATCCGCGCGAGAGGAGGCCCTTTTCTTCAAGGAGTCCGTTGTAAAGCTGCGCGTGCCTGCGCCTCGCCTGAGACCAGCGATCCAGATGCTTTAACTTGACCGCCAGGACCGCCGCCTGAAGGGCATCGAGCCTGAAGTTGCCGCCGAGTTCCTGATGGAGGTAGCGCTTTTCGGCCCCGTGGACGCGCAGTCGCCGCAGGCGCTGTTCCAAAGCTTCATCGCTGCAGAGGATCGCACCGCCATCGCCCATGCCGCCCAGATTTTTGGAGGGGAAGAAGCTCAAAGCGGTGAGATCGCCGAACTGCCCGGCCTGCTTTTGACCCAGACTTGCGCCGATGGCCTGCGCGGCGTCTTCGATCACCCGGGGACGCGAGGGCGCAGCGTAAAAATCGCCGAGATCGCAGATGCGACCGAAGAGATGGACGGGGATCACCGCCTCGGTTTTGTGCGAGATCGCCGCCTTCATCGCTTTGGGATCGAGGTTGAGCGTCTGGGGATCGATGTCGGCGAAGACCGGTCGCAGGCCCATGCGCGCGATCGCACCCGCCGTTGCAAAGAACGTGAAGGGCGTGGTCACCACCTCGGCGCCGGGATGCAAATCGAGGGCCCAAAGCGCCAGAAGCAGCGCATCGGTGCCCGAAGAGACGCCCACCGCCCGGGAGCCCGTGTAATCCGAGAGCGCGCGCTCGAAGGCTTTGACCTCATCCCCCAGAATAAAGGCCTGGGATTCGAGGACGCGGTCGATGGCCGCCTTCGCTTCTTCTTTATAGGTGAGCCACTGCGCTTTTAAGTCCAGAAGAGGAACCCCCATAAGCGATCCTTTCTTTACAAACCACCGGAACTTTTGCCTGCGGGCCTGAGCCTGAGCCTTTCACCACAGCCCGCAAGCCTTGTTTTATCACGCTTTGCCCATTAAAACGGCGCGTTTTCAAGGCGTTTCAACATGCAGCTTCAATTGACCGTCAAAGGATCGGCGAATCGCGGGGTGCAGATCTCGCCCGCCATCCTCTTTGCGCCCATGAAGGGCTTAACGGATCGGCAACTCCGCGCGCAAATCAGAAAGCTCGGCGGCGTGGGGCTGACGATCACCGAATTCGTCTCCTCCACCTCGATGGAGCGGCTCGACAGGCACGCCCTCAAATGCTGCGATCTCGACCCCTGCGAAAAACCGGCGGCGATCCAAATCTACGGGCGCGATCCCCGGGCGCTCGCCGAATCCACCCGGAACGCCTGCGAGCTCGGGGCCGACATCGTCGATTTCAACTGCGGATGTCCCGCAAGGCAGGTGGCTTCGGGCAGTCGATGCGGCTCGGCTTTGATGAAGGAGCCGGAGCTTTGCACGCAAATCTTTGAAGCGATGGCCGGGGTTTCGCAGATCCCCTGGAGCGTCAAGATGCGCCTCGGCTGGGATGAGGCTCACATCAACGCCGCAGAGATCGCGAAGCGGGCGCAGGATGCGGGAGCCGCCTTCGTCACCGTGCACGGGCGGACGCGGGCGCAGATGTACAAGGGGCAGGCCGACTGGGCGGCGGTGGCTCAGGTCAAAAGCGCGGTTCAAATCCCGGTGGTGGTCAACGGCGACATCTGCAGCGTGGAGGATGCCGTAAAGGCGCTCGAGCTTTCGCATGCAGACGGGATCATGATCGGGCGGGGCTTTCTGCGGAATCCCTGGCTCGGTCTTCAAATCGAGGCGCATTTTAAGGGGCAGCCCTATACACCGCCCTCATTGAAGCAGCGCCTGCAGTTTTTGCTCGATCTCTTCGCCTATTACCGGGCGACGGTGCCGAAAGAGATCCACGCTTTGGGCTGCATCAAGCAGTTTACGGGCTTTTTTGCGAGGGGCCTTCCGAACAGCGGCGCGCTCTTAAAGGGGGCCCTCCACGCCACGAATTTTAACGCCCTCGAAGATGCGGTCTGCGCCTGGTTTGAGGCCTGCAATCCGGGGGATTTTGACGTGTTCGATAAAAACGAAGGGCGCGAGAGCTTTCACGACGGCGATCCGCGAAAACTGATGTGATGAAAAAACTTTTACGCCTCATTCGGGCAGCGGACGAGCGGTTTAAGCTCTTTGAGCCGGGGGATCGCGTGGCGGTCGGGCTCTCGGGCGGCAAGGATTCCTGGGCTTTGCTCCATTTGTTGCAGGCCTACAGCCTGTCGAGCCGGAAGGCGTTCGAACTCTGCCCCATCACCTTCCATCAGGGGCTCCCCGGGTTTCCGATCGCCGAAATCAGCGCCTATGTGGAGGGCATGGGGCTTCACCTCACCCTCGCAGAGCAGGATTTGACGGCGTGGCTCAAAAAAGAAGCCGAGACCCACAGCCCCTGCTCCCTCTGCGCGCGCATCCGGCGGGCCGCATTGCACAAAGAAGCGCGGCGTCTGAACTGCAACAGCCTCGCATTGGGGCATCACCGCGAGGATCTGATCGAGACTCTGCTCTTAAACCTGTTTTACGCGGGGCGCATCGCGGGGATGCCGGCCCGAATGCCGCCTGAGATCGGGGGCGTCGCCCTGATCCGCCCGCTCTGCCTCTGTCCCGAAGAAAAACTTGCAGCCTTCACCGCATCGATTGGGGCGCCCGTCGCCCATTGCGCCTGCAACTACCGATCCGGCGCCGATGAGATCCCGCCCGATCGCTACCGCCAGTCCGTGCGCCGGGTTTTAAACGAACTTCAGGCCCAGAACCCCAACGTCAAAGGGAACCTGCTGGCCGCCCTGCAAAACCTTTACCCCCAGACTCTGCTACAGGAAGCAACCGATGAGCCGATACAAGAACTTTGATTTAAACGAAGACCAGACCCAAATCATTTGCGACGGCGCCTGCTGGAAGGTGGAGGACGTGATCGCGGGCCTCGAACCCTACATGCTCGAATCGCGCGTGCAGCGGATGAAGAGCATCCTCGATCAGCGCCTGGGCTCGGTGGTGCTCGGCCTTGAGGATCTCCATCTGGAGCATAACGGCGCGGCCTGCCTGCGGACCGCCGAGGGACTGGGGATTCAGCATATCGCAGCCGCCGAGATCACGGGCGCATTTCCTTTAGGTGAGGAGCCCGAAAACGTTTTGGGCGTCCCCCGCAAGGTGACGATGGCGGCCCATTGCTGGCTCTCGCTCCACAAATGGCCGAACACCGACGGTATTTTCGATTTCGCCAAAGAACAGGGCCTTGCGGTCTACGGTGCGGGCCCGCGCTCCGACTTCATGCTCGACGAGATTCCCCTCGACAAGCCGGTGATGCTGCTCTTCGGAAACGAGAAGAAGGGGCTTCGCGAAAACACGATGAAGCGCTGCGACGGCGTCTTCCGGATCCCCATGTACGGGTTCACCGAGAGCTATAACGTCTCGGTCTCGGTGGGGATGGCGATGCATGTGGTCTGTGAGCGGCGGCGGGCGCAGCTGCGCGAGGCGGGATTGACGGGGGATTTGCCGGGGTCACAGAAAGCGGCGCTCATGGCGCAATGGATGCTGAAGGATCAGGAGAAACCGGCGGCGATGCTCCGAAGGCTGCTTACGCCCGTGGGCAAAGCGCATTAAAAGGTGGAGATTACGCCTCGCCTCCGTCTGTGATCTCCAGATCCCCCTCCAAAGGCGCCTCGGTCGAACCCGAATCCGCGCTCCCCTTCCCGCCTTCGCCTTCACCCCAATCTTCGAGCTCGTCCAGTTTGCCCGATTCCTCCTCGCCCTTGTTCAGACGGTGCTGGCGCATCGAGTTCTTGGCGCGCTGAATGCGGGAATTCATCTGGTTGATGAGCCGCTCCACGTCAGGGTTCGGCAGGATGATGTAGTAACTGTTGATGAACTCGACCATATCGCGCCAGGCCTCGATCAGCGCCTGGCGTGCGGCCTTGATGCGGCCCATGGGCATCTCAGCTTTGGCGTTGTCGTAATCGCTCTGCTTCTGCATGAACTGATCGACGGCCTTGCGGATTTCGGGCACCCACAAAGCGACCTGCGCTTTTTGCATGCGCTCCGCCGGCTGCGCTTCGAGCTGATCCAACATGCGCTCGATGACCGCATATTGGTCGGTAAAGGATTTCTTCGGCAGTTGATCGTACTGATCGATCGCCTTCCACACCTGCTTTGCCGCATCCGATGCCTCAGCGTCGGGATAGATCATCATGATTTGCACGTGATCCTTAAAATGGCGGATCAGCGAGCAGACCACGGCATCTGCGGCGGTTAAATCCTTATATTGGAGCTCATTTTCGGCATCGAGCTCGGTGCGGTAGGCCTTGAGCTTCTGCTCAAAGAGGACCGCCTTCTCGCCCGTCCGAATCGCCTCCAGCTTTTCGATCTTCGCCCATTGCTCGCGAGAAAACCCCAGGAGCTCCTCGTTCCGCAACTGCGTGATCGAAAATTCGAGGATCTTCGACATCGTCAAGCCTCCCAAAAAAGCCGCCAAAAGCGGCTGGTCACAGGAATCGTGAGGTGAATTTGTACAACATTTTGTCGCTTTGTAAAGCCTGTGGGCGGTGGGAGATGAAAAAAACCGAAATCCAAGAGAAATCCGGGCTTCGACAGCCCTGCACCAACGCAGCGCTGTTTTGCTTTGCCGAGTAACTATTGAGAGAAAGTTCGATGGCAAACGCGTTGGACGCGGAGGTTTTCTCGCAAAGCTCCACGACAAACGTATTTTGCGTGGAGCTTTGAGACTTTACCAGCGCAGCAAACGCGTTTTACGTGGAGCTTTTAGATTTCACCGGCACAGCAAACGGCTTTTGCGTGGAGCTTTTAGAGGATTGCTTGAGATCAGACGGCCAGAGGAAGGCGTTTAGAAAGAAAATCCTGAAATTTCGGCGGGTTGCGATGGGGGCTTTTTAAAAAAGCCCCGCCTATTCGTCGCAGAATCTGGGGGTCTCGGTGATGCGCCTGGCTTTGAAGCTGGCGGTCATGCAGATGCCTTTTTCACCGTTTTCGGCATCGCAGTCGATGGCCAGGTCGCTGGCGCTGGCCATCGACATCATCCAGCGCATACGATAGTACTTGGGGCCGCAGCCGTCGCAGAATTGATCTTTGGTGGCGATATAGGTCGGATCGATGCCGCCACATTGGGTCGCGACGCTGCTGATGGCGGTGCAGACGCAGACCTCGTCCAATGCGCGCTCGGGGATCGTGGCCGACAGCACCTTTCCTTCGATTAAGGCCGAGCAGTCTTCGGTCATCGAGAGATCAAACTGGGCGTTTTCGATGGGTATCGCGTGTTTCGGCGTCGAATTCGGGGCGCAGTTCTGCATCACGTCGACCGTCCCCGTAAACACGTTGAATCGCGTGGGGCTTTCCATCTTCAGGTGGCAGCCCTCGCGCAAAAGATGGACCGGCAGCTGGCTCTCGCGCATCAGGCAATAGCCGCCTTTGCCGTCGCTTACGCCGTTGTAGCCCTCAAAATAGAGATGGGTCTCGTCGCTCTGGGTCACCTTGTAGAGCACATTGAGCTCTTTGCTCGCAAATGCGTTGGCCCACATCGTATTCAGGACGTTGATGGCGATGTGACGCTCGTTGCCCGCCAGGGAACTGAGCTTTAACTCCTCGTATGCGTACCATTGCCCCACCTCAGGGCAGCTCTGGCAGGAGGTTCCGGCCACCGCTGCATCCTCCTGTTCCTGTGGGGCGGCGTCTAAACGGTTCGGCTCCTCTTTCTCATCATCGGAGCAGGCGATCGCACAAAAAGCGCCGGCCATCGCAAACAGGATCCCTTCTTTGATGCAAAAGGACCGTAAATTTCGTAAAATCGGGTTTGCTTTCAAAACCATGGACTTTCCCTTGTCCCTTTCTCGATTTGCTCTCTTCTTCGGCCTTTTCAGCCATCCGTTTTTTGCCCTCGCAGGCGGCCTCGAGGTTCCGGATCTGGGGAGCCGGGCCATCGCGCGGGGCGGCGCCTTTGTGGCCAAAGCCGACGATGCGACCGCTGTATACCACAACCCCGGCGCCGTTGCCCGCCTCCGCGGACTCCATCTCGCCTACAATCACAACCTCATCTGGTCGCACAGCGCTTTCACGCGGAGCCCCACGAGCCTGCCCGTCACCGATATGCCTTCGGAGGATCCCTTAAAAAAGAGCGAGAACCTGGACGAACTCTTTGCGCTCGGGGCCTTTGTCGCGGCCACTTACGATTTTGGTCTGGAAAACTGGGGCTTTGGTCTTTCGGTCTTCGGGCCTCCCGGCACCGGTCACGAGCGGTTCTCGCGCCTGGGCGGACAGCGTTACATGCTCACCGAATTCGACGCCGCCCTCGTCTATTACAATGCGACCGTCTCCTATGCCTCCAGGGCGTTTGGCGTGGGGGTCACCTTTCAATACGCCGATCTCTGGTACCTGAAGGACTCGCTGGCCACCGACGGCACGCCGGGCGGCCCCTTAAACCCCTACGCGAGCGCCCTCGACGTCGAAGGCACCATATCGCTCGAGGATCGTTTCGCCTTCAGCGCGATCTTAGGCCTCTGGTGGCGTCCCTGTGAGCGCCTCGAACTCGCCCTCTCGGGCCGCGCGATCCCGGTCTTCCTGCATCCCGAAGGTTCCTTCTCGTTAAAAAATCTCCCCGACGGCACACCCTTTACGGCCGAGCAGCTCGAGGTGAAGGATGCCCGCGTCCGCATGGATCTCACGCTGCCGCCCACCGCGCATCTGGGCGCGCGCTTCGAATTGAACGACTCTGCCGATCTGGAACTCGATCTCACCTACGAGGCCTGGTCGATCGTCGACAGCTTCGATCTCGATGTGGACGGCCAAATCGTGCTCCTCGCCAACGAACCCACCCAGGACATGCGCATCGACAAGCATTGGAAGGACGTCTTCTCGGCGAGGCTCGGCGGCAGCGTGCAACTGAACGACGCCTTTGAGCTCTCCGCAGGCGGATTCCTCGAATGGGGCGCCGTTCCCAACGCCTACAGCCATCTCGATCTGCCCTCTTTCGGCCGTCTGGGCCTCAACCTCGGCTTCCGATGGCGATTCTTGTCGCGTTTCGACCTCAACCTGGCGTACAGTCACATCTTTCAGGAAGATCGCGAGGTCAGCGAATCCGAAGGCAAGGTGTTTCAGCAACGCCCCATCGGGCAATGCCCCGGAGAATGCGGCGGACTGAGCGGTGTTCCCGTCAACGCCGGCAAATTTGAAACGAGCTACGACCTCCTCTCGTTCGGCCTCGAATGGCATCCGTAAGATCATCAGGTTTAAGGAGTTTTTTATGGCCCTTCGCTATCTCTCAGGCGTTCAACCCTCAGGACAACTGCATCTCGGCAACTATTTTGGCGCGATCAGAAGCCATATCGAGAACCAGGACGGCGCTTTTTACTTCATCGCCAACTACCACGCCCTGACCACCATCCAGAACGCGGAGGTTTTGCGCAAAAACATCCTCGATGCGGCCTGCACCTACCTCGCTCTGGGCCTCGATCCCGAGCGGGCGACCTTCTACAGGCAGTCCGACATCCCCGAAGTGACCGAGCTTTCCTGGCTGCTCTCGACTGTGACGGGCATGGGCCTCCTCGAACGCGCGCATTCCTTTAAAGAGAAGAAGGCCCGGGGCCTCCCCGCCACGATGGGTCTCTTCACCTATCCGATCCTGATGGCCGCAGATATTTTGCTCTTCGATGCCGACGTCGTGCCCGTCGGCCCAGACCAGGTGCAGCATGTCGAGATGACCCGCGACATGGCCACCTACTTCAACACCACGTACGGCGAGACCTTCAAACTCCCCAAGTTCGAACTCGGCACGCCCGTCCCCGTCCCCGGCCTGGACGGCGAAAAAATGTCGAAGAGTTACGGCAACTTCATCCCCATCTTCGAACGCGGCAAGGCGCTCAAGAAGCTCGTCATGTCGATCAAGACCGATGCGACCCCGCTCGAGGATCCCAAGGATCCCGAAAAATGCTCGGTCTTCGCGCTCTACCGCCTTTTCGCCAGTCCCGAACAAATCGAACAGATGCGTCAGAACTACGCCGGCGGCAATTACGGTTACGGCCACGCCAAGCTCGCATTGCTCGACGTCATTCAGGAAAGATTCGCCGACGCCTACGCAAAGTACGATCACTTCCAGAGCCACCCCGATGAAGTGGAAGACATCCTCCGCGCCGGAGCGAAAAAAGCCCGCGCTGTAGCGAGAAACCGGCTCGACGCCGCCCGAAAGGCCTGCGGTCTCGATTAACCCCCGGGGATCTTTGTGGCTGGGAGCACGCTCTTTGGCCTGAAGCGCGGGCTGACGGGCCCAGGAGATGCTGCTTTTTCCGATCCGCCCGCAAAAAACGGGGACAGAACACCCCATCGGCGGATCGGGCCCACCGGGAGACCGCTCTTGCTTCGCGCTTTGGGGGATCACCTGAAAACAAAAGCGCTCTGTGAACCGGGGGCTTCGCCGGGGCTCACTTCGCTTGCGAAATTTTGCGGGGAATTAACGGGCGCGGTAGGTGATGCGGCCGCGGTTTAAGTCGTAAGGTGAGAGTTCGACGGTGACTTTGTCGCCAGGAAGGATGCGGATGAAGTTTTTGCGCATCTTGCCTGAAACGTGAGCGAGCACCTTGTGCCCATTGTCGAGCTCAACCGTAAACATCGCGTTGGGAAGTGGTTCGAGCACCGTCCCCTCTACTACGATTCCTTCTTCCTTGTTGGCCACAGGTCCTCCAAGTCTGCCCGGTCGCGCGCTCCTTGCTGCGAGCGCTCCCCAAAAATCCCGGCTTTAAAACATTTTGCGTTGGGGCGTTGAAAGAGGCGGACTATATCACTGCGTTCGACAAAAAACAAACCCCTAAGGCGGCCTGCCCTGAGCGCTCTTGCATCGCAACTGCAAACATTGAAGACTTGAGGCCCGGCTTTGAGGCTCGACCATGCAAGATTTCGCCCAACTGATGAACCAAATGCAGCGCACCGCGCAAACCCTCACGCCTGAAACCCTGAGCGGGCTCGACAGCAGCGAAGAAATGCTCGGGGATCTGCATCTGCAAAGCGACCGTTTTTTGGGCTTCTACACGATGGAGGGGCTCAGGGCCGCCCTCTCCGCCTACAAGATCGATTCGCTGCTGCGGGTGCTGGGCTACGCCTCGTGGGATCTGCAATGGAGCCTGGAAGAAACCCAGCACCGCCTGCAACTCCGGGCCGACGGGCAGGTCTTTGCGGAATTGCGCGCGCGACTCGTGGACGGCATCGAGGATGAAAACGCCCGCAGCTTTCAACGCAACTTTATGCCGAAGCTTCTGCATATCGACTATTTTTCACTCAACCACTGGCGACACCCGCTCGACAAAAGCCGCCTGCTCCCGGGACAAATTTCGGCGCCCACCGGCCAGAGCCGCGTGTTTTTGGTGCTCACCTGGCTGATGGCCCGGCGACTCAGGCTGCACGGGCTGGAACAAACGCCGCTCTACTTTCATAATGCGGTCATCTATCGCGAAAAAAACCGATTCGTGGATCCCTTGTTCGAAGGCCAGTTTGAAGCCTGCCTCGATCTGCTGCCGGAGCTGGGTCTCCACCGGCTCTCCTGGGCCATCGAACGCGGGCAGCTCATCGACGCGCAGACGGGGCATTTTCTCAAATGGACGCCCCACAGCCAGCTTTACGCCCTGTCGCAGGAACTGAAAGCCTATTTTTTGACCCCTCACTGGCGGAACGCGCGCCAAAAAGCCAAAAGCCGCTGCCATCCGCAACTGGCCAACAGCCCAAGCCACGACTGGAGCGCCCGATGACTCAAAATCTCCTCGATCCCCAAATCAAAGACGTGCTGGAGCAACTGTTTGAGGGCCGCTTTCCCTCGCGCAACCGCAATTTTTACGCGCATGAAGCGCCACATGTGCGCCAGGCAGTGAAGATTTATCGCTTTTTGCAATCGGTGCTCCGGGACTTCAGGGCAGAACCTCAGGATGTGACGGTCACGCCCGTCGACCATTCTTTTGCCGGCAACTACGGCGTGCGCATCGAATTCCCCGCGCTTCACGGCAACCGCACCGCCTACCTCGCAGACTACGAACTCGAACTTTGCACCCGCTATTGCCCCGAACTGGCCTCCCTCATCGAGGGCAAACTCCCCGGCGCCTTCAGCCGCAACGCTTAAAAAACGCGCACCGTTTTTGGTTTTTCCTCAAAATCTTGCAGCACATCACCAGGATGTGCAATATGTCGGGTTTCTTTGCAATTAAGGAGCCTCCGATGCTTTATCGATCTTTGCTTCCTCTCGGTATCTTAAGCCTTTTTTGCTGGGCGTGCGACGATGATGACGATGACGAACCCGACGCCGCACTCATCGATGCAAACGTCGATGCCGCCGAGTCTGACAGCGCATCCGAAAGCGACGCAGAGAGCGACGCTGAAAACGACGCAGACACCGCTTTATGCGATTCGCAGGAGGTCTTTAGCCTGGCCGGGCAGCCTCAATCGCTGATTCAAAACGCTCCGGACAACACAAAGACTTTTAACCCCAAGACTTATTGGAACAACCGCGATCTGGCTGTGCAATGGGTGCAACCCGAAGACAACAAAATGGCCGTTTGGTTCGGCCTCTTCGACCGCGACGGCAACCCCAGGCAGGAGCCCGTTCGCCTGGGCTCCGCCCATTCGCCCATGCACGAAATCCTTTACAACGGCAGCGAATATATTTCTGTCTGGTTTTCGACCGCTTCCGCAAGCGACGGCTATAACGGCCTTCAATTGCGAAGGATCGCCGCTGACGGCACCCCTGCAGAGTCCACGCTTAACATCGGGCAAACCTCTGATATTATTGCATTTTCTGCCGCTCAAGCCACTTTCGGCGACAGCATGCTGCTCTACTCGAGGGGCGTCAACGGTATCGGTGGCCTCTACTCGCGCGCCATCGATCCTCAAAACAAGATCGCCAACCCCGTCCTGATCTCTGAGGAAGCCTCTCGCACCCCCGCTATCGTTTACGGCGGCGAAAAATGGGGCGCCACATGGCTCAAACCCACCACCGATTCTGCAGAGGTTGAATTCCAGCAGCTCAACGCTTCCGGACAACCCATCGACTCGCCCACAACCCTTTACTCCGATGCTTCCGGCAACCTGCGCATCGCTTACAGCGGCGATTCCAACGGCGTCTACGGCATCAGCGGCTCGCGCGTTCCACAAACCAACCCCAACCTGCTGCTCCCCTACCTCACCATCGTCAACGGCTCCGGCGAAATGCAGGCCATGAACGCCCTCACCAACAGCCACCCCATGCCCGGTCACATGCTCGTCACCGACATCACCTGGCTCAGCACAAAAGGCTTCGGCATCGCCTGGGAAGAGCATGACGAATCCCTCAATAAGGTCACGGTCGGATTCTCGCGCGTCTCCACCAGCGGAAACATCGACGGCAGCTACAAATTTGCAGCCGAACAACCCACTTTGAGCGCCCTCGATATCGCCGGCAGCGCTTCCCATATTTTCGGCGTATACAACGCCGATCCCAACTACAGCCCCTCTAACCCTTCCGACGACAACCGCGTCCACATCGCGATTCTCAACGAAAACGACGCAGACACCGCTTTATGCGATTCGCAGGAGGTCTTTAGCCTGGCCGGGCAGCCTCAATCGCTGATTCAAAACGCTCCGGAC
>JAEEGL014907286.1_pt1 | contig 41850 bp, 37 predicted proteins | sample 9134231 | NCBI WGS metagenome assembly JAEEGL01 (sample SAMN16246548, study PRJNA631951) | gut metagenome | biome: gut microbiome; feature: rumen; material: fiber-attached | host: Bos | place: Iran: Karaj | collected 2018-10
CAGGCCACCGAGGCCGAGTTCCTGCAACGCATCCTCTTCAGCGCCTCCAAGACCATCATCGAGCATGTCAACTCCGGACTCGACTACACCCAGGTAAAGAAAGTCTATTCCGTCAACATCGTCTATTTCAACCTCGGCAAGGGCAGCGACTACCTATACCACGGCCGCAACGAGCTCCGCGGCGTCAACACCGGCGACACCCTCGTCGTCAGCCAGAAGGACCGGAAAGGCATCCGCATGGTCGGCCCCGACGACGTGTTTCCCGAATACTACATTCTCCGCGTGGCACAGTTCGACGAGGAGAACCCCAAGACGCCCCTCGGCGAGTGGATGCGCTACTTCAAGTGGGGCTACATCGACCCCAAGACTAAGGTCCCCGCCCTGCGCAAGGCCCTCAGAAGGCTCAACATGATGAAGATGAGTCCCGAAGAACGGAAGGAATATGAATACGCGCTCTACAACAAGCACTATGAGGAGGACATCGTCAACACCGCACGAAACGAAGGGCTCTTCATCGGTGAGCAACAGGGGGTGGCCAAAGGCAAGGAACTCGGAATGGCCGAGGGTAGAGCCGTGGAAAGGGAGGCTATGATCCTACGCATGAAAGAAGCTGGCATCGACCCCGTTTTGATCGACAAAATCCTCAACAAATGATGAGGTATCGGTCTTTTGAACCGCCTCCCTGACGAGGTCGAAACCTTGATAAACATAGGGGACCGTAGCTTCCACATAAGGGTAGAGCAAGGAGCCCTTCTTGAGATCGTCCTTGAGGATGCCACGGGTGTTCATGACATTGAGAAGCATCACCAGAAGACTGCAAAGCAAAAGCCCCTTGGCAAGTCCAACGATGAAGCCACCGATGCGGTCAATAAAACCCAGGTTAAGGTTCTTGATCAACCGAGCCACCATGCGGCCCAACAGATGGACCAACAAGGAAACGATGATGAAAGTGACGATGAAGGAAATCAGGTTAAGGTATTTGGGGTCAATCTCCACAAACTCAATTAGATGCACAGCAGTGAAGTCGGAGAAATGAAATGCCCCATATAACCCCAAGCCCAAGGCCAGGAGAGTGGTGACTTCGATGATGATTCCCTTACGCCATCCGGCGATGCCGAAAATCAAAATCAATACGGCGATGATGATATCGAGATAATTCATGGATAATTTAGAATTGAGAATTTAGAAATGCGAAGCATTCAACGAAGTTAATTTAGAGATAGCCAGTTAGGGCTTAACGCGCGGTGGATCGGTGGAATTATTCAGAATAATAGAGAATCATGCGTTCGATGGCACGGAGGCAGACGGGACAGAAGACATGGCCTTTGAAGGTTTTCATCAGGCAGTCCATGTGGGGACTGTAAACGCCTTCGGCCTCGTAGCCGCCACCTTCGAAGACACCGATGGTATGTTCATACTTGGGCTCGCGAGGAGTAGGGATAGGTGTCTTCTTGTCCATCATGTCCTTCCACTTGCTGTCGAAATTGACAAGTGTGGTGAGGTTGGGCTCCCAAGGCTCGATATCGTTGTTATACATGTCGCCGTACGTGTCGTCGTCATAGTATTCATCGGCGAGTCCAACGAAGCCATGGCCGAACTCATGGACGATGATGTCACCTGAGAAGCTGTTGGAGGCCGCCGAAGAGCAATAGAAGTTATAGATGCCTCCTCCCCCATATTTCTGGCTGTTGATGAGGATGTAGATCTGGTCGTAAGGCACTTGCCCTGCGAGGTCACGGATGCTTCGATTGTCGGTGCTCATGCAGTAGCGTTCAGAGTCGAAAGTCCAATAGCTGAAGTTCATGACCGTATTCTTATAGACATGACGTCCAGGTTCGGTGCATCCCGACTCAGCAGAAGGAGCCATGACGCCACGGATGTTGAAGCTATTCTTGAAGCGGTCGTAAGGCTCATAGTCAAACAAGCTATTAACGAAGAAGTTACAGTCTTTGACAAACTTTCCCATCTCGGCTTCGGTATAACCTTCAGGCAGGATGACGATATCGACGGCATGGGTGATGTCGGCATTGCCAATCCAGGCATCATAAACCGGCAACTTGAGGTCAGCGGCGGTACGGATGAAGTAGTCGTCAGGCGAGACGGGGAACCGGATGCCTTCGATGAGGTTGCCGTCCCAGTCTTTACGATAGATGACCACGTCAATCATGACTTTGGGGAAGGGCACGATGACCGACTCGTCAAAGGTCCTGGTGACCTTAGTGGCCTCGGTTGTGGTTTGCCATTCACCGTAGAGGTTTTGGTAACCTTTGGAGAAGAGCAGATGGTCGGTGCCATGTTCAAACACCTTGACGATGTAGTTACCAAACTCGAGGTTGTCGATAAGGTTGGTCTTGGACCCACTCCAGTAAGGCTCGCGGATGAGTTCCTTGAGGGCGAAGGTGGTGTTTTTGTCGTTGCCTGTAAGGGTATAATCGACACGCAGGGAGGCTTCGGTGAAATAATTATCAAATTGAGCCCATGATGGCGATGCCATCACAAGAAGGAAAAGGGCGAGAATAAAGTGTTGTTTCATCGTTATTAATAGCTAGGAAAATGTTTATCTAAAAATTGTTGTGCAAGTTCTACACCATTGTCGCGAGCTTTTATGATGAGTTTTCGGGCGGCAACCGTGTCTTGCGGGACACCTTTTCCGTAGAACTGGAGGACGCCGAGGCGATATTGAGCGTTGGGGATGTTTTTCTCCACAGCTTTTTGGTAGTATTGCACGGCTTTATCGAGATCGGCTTCGACACCAAGTCCACCATAATAGGCATCGCCGACCTGGCTAAAGGCGAAGACGTTTCCAAGTTCGGCGGCTTTTTCCCACCAGTAGGTGGCTTCTTCGAGGTTCTTCTCGGTACCGAGACCCGTATAATAACAGTTGCCTAGGCAGAGCATCGAGTTATCGTCTTGATGATCGGCACCTTTTTTAAACCATTGGAAAGCCTGTTGGGCATCGGTAGCGACGCCATGGCCAAGGCGGTAGAGTCCTCCGATGGCTCCGAAGGCATTCTTTTGCCCATGTTCGGCGGCTTTTTGGTACCAACTCATGGCTTGGGCGTAGTCTTTGTTGACGCCCCATCCATATTCGTAACAACTGCCATAGAGGAACATGCCATTGATATCGCCCGTAGCGGCAAGTTTGGCGATGGAGTCAATATTGTTTGCGGCTCGTTGGCCGAAGGTCGTTGTCTCTTGGTTGTTTTTGAAGATGGCCGAGAAGTCGATAGGCTTGCCAGGCTCCACCTGGATAGGGTTCTGGGGAGAGCCCAGAGGAGCGGTGGTATCTCTGACAAAAGGTTGTTCTGTAGTCTCAGCATTCGACTGATTTGTGTTGGTAGTTGTCTGGCTCGTAACGGGAGTCGGCTTACTCGGTACGGGAGCCTGCTTCGGTTTTTTCGTTTGGTTGCAGCCTATAAGCATCATAGCAACCATGGATAGAAGAAGTAACTTTTTCATAATAATCCTGATAGGAATTGCAAAGGTAGCTATTTTTTTCATATCTTAGCCTCGTTGAAAAATCGAACTATTATGACTACCTATTCCATTGGCATTGACATCGGTGGAACAAACACCGACATTGGACTGGTCAGCAGCGACGGACGTTGTGTTGCTCGCAAGAACCTATCCACACGTGATTACTATGACGCAGAGCTTTATGTAAGAGACATCTGTACGAAGATCAATGAGTTGAAGGCCGAGTCCAACATCGACAGCATCGACGGCATCGGCATCGCGGCACCGTTGGGCAACTATTACACGGGATGCATCGAGAACGCCACCAACCTGAACTTCAAGGGTATCGTCGATCTGAAGGAGCTCTTCAGCCATTACACCGATGTTCCCATCACCGTCTCGAACGACGCTAACGCGGCAGCTTACGGTGAGTTGATTTACGGTGGCGCAAAGGGTATGAAGCACTTCATCATGTTCACGTTAGGCACTGGCGTGGGCAGCGGCATCGTCATCGACGGCAAGTTGGTGCATGGCAAGACGGGTAGTGCCGGCGAGTTGGGACATGTCATCATGGATCCTGAAGGACGCATGTGTGGCTGTGGACGCAAAGGATGTTTGGAGACCTACACTTCGGCGACAGGTATCCGGGCAACGGCGTTGAAGGTGTTGGCGGAGCATCCCGAGTATGATAGTCCGTTGGCAAAGCTCACCCGGGAAGAGCTGACCAGCAAACATGTGGGCGATGCAGCCAACGCTGGCGACCCTTTGGCCTTGGCGATCTTTGAACGGACGGGCAAATGGCTCGGCTTGGCCATGGCCAACGCAGTAGCATTCAGCAGTCCGGAAGCCATTTTCCTGATGGGTGGACCGGTAAAGGCTGGCGAGGTGCTGCTGCGACCCGTGCGCGAGTCGTTCGAGAAAAACCTCTGCTTCGTCTTTAAGGACACTGTTGAGATTAGGGTCTCGGAACTGCCGGACAACGACGCAGCGATCTTGGGAGCCGCCGCATTGACCAAAGCCTAATCACTTGATGGAATAACGGAAGCCCAGATAGGCACGGATGCCGCTGAGCGGACCCCAGACCATGGAGGCATCGAAGTCGGGACTAAGCGGATTGTCAGAGGAGATGATGGGGTACTTCTGCTTGTAGTTGGTAAGGTTCTCACCGCCGACATAGACTTCCCATTGCTTGCCAAATTTCTTGGTGACCTGGGCATTGAGGATAAGATACACCGGCGAATTGAGCGACGCTAAGGCACTCTGGTAGGTGGCAGAAGAGGCATTGCCATTGAGGTTGGGGATGCGGCTGTCACCATTGAGTTGCGTGGTGAGGTCGAACTGCCAGCTGCCTGGGGCATACGACATCGTGAGCAAACCTTTGTAACGGTTGACGAAGGGTTTGGCACGAAGGGTGTCGTTAATCGTCATCTTCACATCATTGTAACGGAAAGCCAAGGTCAGGTCGAAGTCGCGGAAGAGTTCGGTGTTAACTTCGAGTTGGGCGCAGTTGGAATAAGATTTCCCGTCGAGGTTATAGATGCGCACCTGATGGGCATCGGCATCACGGTCGAGGACGATTTGATTGACGAAGTCGGTACGATAGAAATCGGCCATCACTGTGATTTCGCGCCAGCCGGCATGAAAGCTCTTGCTCAGGTTAAGACCAGCATTCCAGGCCTCTTCCATCATGGGGGTCTCGACAAAGTGGATGACGCGAGCGGAGGCCAGCATGGTGGAGTTCTCAGCGATGACGTTGGGCGAGCGGTATCCCTTTCCGGCGGAGAGACGCAGGGTGAACTCGTCGTGGGTCTTCATACGGAGATGGAAGCGCGGGGTATAGAGCATCTTACGGTAATAGCTGTTATAGTCAGTCCTGAAGCCCAGGATGACACTCCAGTGGTCAAAGTCGTCAAAAGTGTATTCGGCGAAGACGCCCGGCACATGTTCAGTTCGGCCGTAGAGGCTGTCGTTAACAATCATTGCACCCCGGTCGGTGTGACGCAAGTGCTCATCGAAATGGTCGTAGGAATAGCTTGCACCAACCGAATATTTATGTTGAGCGTTGGAGATGTAAGAATCGAACAACAGGTTTCCATAGTAAGAGTACTGCTCCGCATGGTAAAGGTTGGTGTTGAAGTAACCAGAGTGCATCTTATGGTAGATAAACTGATGCTGGATACCGAGGCTTGTCGAGGGCCGACTGAAGATGAAACCTGTCTTGGAGAAGGCCTCATAACGTTGGGTGTTGATGACGAAGCCGAGGCTGTCGGCGGGACTCCCTTGGTGAAGATGGCTGCCAGGGACAAAGCCAATCTGTCCACCATAGCGGTCTTCATTCAACGCCTTGATGCCCCACATGCCTTCGAACCAGTCGTTGTTGGAGTAGTTATATCGGGCAAATACATTGTGTTGAGTCACCCGAGGGTCATCAACGAAGCTATCGCCGTCGGAGTCCATGGTCATGAAGTTATGGTTGACGTGACCGAGGAGCATCATGCTTCCGTTTTTGCCCACGTTCCAGCGGGTGTTGAAGTTAAGCTCCGTCATCCCCATGGTGTTGCCATAGAGGTTAAGAAAGAGGCGTTCGCTCTCCCCTGCTTCAGGTTTTTTATAGTCGATGTTGATCTGTCCGCTGATGGACTCATAGCCGTTACGCACCGACGACGTGCCTTTGGAGACGTGAATGGCGTTCATCCAGGAACCAGGGACGTAGTTAAGGCCAAAGGCGGCGGAGAGGCCACGGAAGTTAGGCATGTTTTCGGCAAGCATCTGGGTGTAGAGTCCACTGAGTCCGAGGAGCTCAATTTGTTTGGCACCGGTGACGGCATCGCTATACGACACATCGACCGAGGCGCTAGTCTCGAAGCTCTCGGCGAGGCTACAACAGGCGGCTCGGCGCAGGCCTTCGCTGGTGATCTGCTGGACGGCTTGGGTGTTGAGCGAAGAAACAAATTGTGCTTTTTGACGAGCAGCGACTTCCACCTCGCTCAAAGTCAAGGGTGAAGTCATGGTGTGGTCGTAATGCATGGGCTTGGCCATGTTATGGACCGTGTCGTTGTCATAGCCCACAAAACTGAACACGAGGCAATGGATATTGGGATGGACTTCGATGCTGTAGTGACCTTTTTCGTCGGTGACGGTACCCACGTTGACCACCTTCCAATATACGTTAACCCCTTGAAGCGGTTGTTTCTTTCCATCCACTTCTTCGAAAACGGTACCTTCGATGATCTGCTGGGCAAAGATCGGCAGAGAAAGGAGTAGAATGAGGAGTAGGGAATAGAATTTTAAGTATTTTTTCATTTTTTTCTTTAAAATAAGGCTTGCAAAGATACATTTTTTTAATTTTGCGAGGGAAAAACCATAATTAACAAACTAAAATAGAAAATCATGAAAAAACTTGCACTCATTTTAGGAGTCGTAGTGATGGGTGTCATCATGTCCTCTTGCACGAACAAGAAAGAGGCTGCCATCAGTGCTTTTAACGCATTTTTTGACAACGAAGTCACTGCTCTGAAGGCAGTTGACAATGCCGATGCCATGTTGGATTATCTGAAGGCTTCGGATTCGAGATTTGAAGAGTTCTTCGCCAAAATGAACAAGGATTTCCCGCTTGACGAGAACGAGAACATCATTGGCCTCAACCAGACTGACAGCGATGCTGCCATGAAGGTTTATGACGACCGCCTGAACGCTTGGGCAGAACTGAGAAACACCAAGGGTGGTGAGTTCTACGAGGGCTACATTGCCAAACTCGAAAACATTGTCAACGGCTTGGCTGACGACCTCGTCAACGAGAAAGAACCCGCTGCCGACATCGACGAACAGATCCTGGCTGCTTACGACAACACCGACAAGTACGTGGAGCTTTCAACTGATGAGCAGTATGAACGCTACACCGAAATCGACCAGTTGGTCAAGGTCATCTTCGGCATCGAAGAAGAGGAAACCGCTGAGTAATTACACATCCTCAGAAATGAAAAAAAGGGCGACATCACTGATCGCCCTTTTTTCATTAATAATAGGTTAGAAAAACTTAATAGACTTTGACGTCGGTCTCACCGTTAAGGACCATAAGTCCGTTGAGGGCGAGGGCTTTCATCTCGTCTTCGCCAGGATAGACATAAACGGGAGCTATCTTCTCGACATGGCTTTTGACGATGCCGCAGAAAGTCTTGTCGTAGGCCATGCCACCGGTGAGGAAGATGGCATCAACATCCATGGAGAAGGCTGAGGCTGCGAGGCCACCGACTTCCTTGGCAATCTGGTAAGCCATGGCACGATACACTTTCTCCCATTCCTTGTTACCGGCTTTGACCGTATTTTCGACCTCGAGGGCATCGTTGGTGCCGAGATAGGCCACGAATCCTCCTTTTCCCTTGAGCATCTGTCCGATCTCCTTCTTGGTGTATTTACCGCTGAAGCAGGCATCGACGAGGAATCCTGCGGGCAAGGAGCCAGCACGTTCTGGGGTGAAGGGGCCGTCGCCGTTAAGGGCGTTGTTGGTATCGACCACGCGGCCTTTCTTGTGTGCGCTGACAGAGATGCCACCGCCAAGATGGATGGCGATGATGTTCATGTCCTCGTACTTGCGTCCAAGATCCTTGGCGAGCTGGCGGGCGATGATCTTTTGGTTGAGGGCGTGGAAGATGGAGATACGCGGGAACAGGGGGTGTCCCGAGTAACGAGCCACTTCGTCCATCTCATCGACGACAACGGGGTCGGCGATATAAGCCTTGACGCCAATCTCCTTGGCGATGTCGCTAGCGATAAGACCTCCAAGGTTGGAGGCATGTTCGCCGCTATAACCAATCGTCAGGTCATGGATCATGGCATCGTTCACCTCATAAACGCCGGAGACCATGGGGCGGAGCAGTCCGCCACGACCCACGACGCAGGCCATCTCCTTGATGTCGATCCCAGCTTCTTTAAGCTCGTTCAGGATGACTTCAGTACGGAAAGGCTTTTGGTCGGCGATGTGCTCGAACTTGGCAACTTCCTCGGCCGAGTGCTTGATGTTTTTCTTGAATACTTGTTCTTCTCCCTCAAAAACAGCGATTTTCGTGGAAGTCGATCCTGGATTTATGGTCAAAACTTTGTGCATAGTTGTTCAGTTGTTCAGTTAATCAGTTAATCAGTTATTAGGCCATTAAGGCAGCCAAGGCGATGGAATAGAGTTTGGTCTTGGAGGTGTCGCCGCGAGAGGAGAGCACGCAAGGCACCTTGGCACCCATGAGCATAGCACCCACTTCGCTCTTATCGAACTTGGTGCAGCACTTGTAGAACACGTTGGAGCTCTCGAGGTTGGGGAACACGAGGCAGTCGGCATCGCCGGCCACGGGGCTCTTCATGCCCTTGATGGCAGCCGTCTCAGCATCGGTGGCGAGGTCGAGACTGATGGGACCTTCAACGACACAACCTTTGATTTGTCCACGTTCGTTCATCTTGGAGATGATGGCGGCGTCAACACAAGCGGGAATGCCGGCACTCATCTGCTCCGTGGCAGTAATCATAGCGACCTTTGGGCAGCTGACACCGAGTTTCTTAGCCACGTCGGTGACATACTTGAGGAGCTGTTGCTTCTGCTTGATGTCGGGCAAGGGGATGATGGCGCAGTCGGAAGCCACCATGAGCTTGTGGTAGTTGGGGTTCTCGATAACGGCGACATGAGCCAAGGTGACATTGGGCGGGCACAAGCCGCGTTCCTTGTTGAGGATGGCACGCATGTACTTGTCGGTCGGTAGCAATCCTTTCATGAGGATGTCAGCATCACCGGCATTGATGATGTCACAAGCCAAAGCAGCGGCTTTGACATCGACGGGCTCGTTGATGACCTTGAAGCTGTTGATGTCGATGTTCTCGGCCTGGCAGACTTGGGCGATGACGGCTTGGTCACCGATAAGGGTGGCGTCGATGAGACCTTCTTTGACGGCGGCGTGGACCGCACAGATGGTATGGTCGTCGTTGGCATAAGCGGCCACAAGGCGTTTCTTGGGTTTGCTACGCAAAACCTCGAACATTTGTTCTAATTTTCTGATTTCCATCTCTATATAATTTAGAATTATGAATTTTGAATGAAGAGAAACTGTTTTTGGGTTGTTTCGTTCGCAAAGATACAAAATAATACCATTCAAATCATAGAACACTATAATTTAATGTAATCGGCTTTGATGGCAGGTTCATGGAGCTCAACGGGGATGCGTGTCTTGATGGCTTTGATGATGATGTTCATCAGCTTTTCATGGATATAATCTTTTCGGATGACGAGGCTGATGACGCGGCTTGGTTCAGGGTCAATGATGTTTCGGAGGCCTTTCTTGATATCGTCAGACAGAAACCGGAGATGCGTTTCAGGGACGATGGTGATGCCTCCATTCTCGCTGGCGACTTGGATGAGGATACCTACACGGCTGCCCTCGTACAATTCCTCGTAGGTGTAGTTCACTTCGGAAGGAATGGTGTTGCGCTCCAGCAACTTGATACCATCACGCATCACCCAAAGGGGATAGTTTCGGAGTTCAGCACGATGAAACACCTCAATGGAAGCGTGAGGGTCATCATTGGCAACATAAGCAAAGAAGCGTTCGTGATAAAGGGGCAACTCCAAGAGTTCTTTTTCTTTTACAGGCGATGAAACAATGCCCATGTCAATCTCGGCTTTCTTAAGACAATCGAGAATGGTGGCCGAACGCATCTCCTGCGCATGTATCTTGAGGTTAGGATAGGACTCCTTACAGTATTTGAACAAGCCAGGAAGCAACACCGAAGCAACCGTTGAAATCATCCCCAAATGCAATGTCCCCGAAGCCAACATCTTCTCCGAACGGGTCAACTCCACCATCTGCTTGGCATGATAAAGCACCAGCTTGGCTTCGTCGATGACCTTACGGCCAATCTCGGTAACCTCCACGGGATGCGTGTCGCGGTCGAAAAGGGAAACATCCAGCTCCTCTTCCAACTTCTTGATCATTAGGCTTAGCGTGGACTGGGTGACTCCACAAGCTTCTGCGGCCTTGACGAAATAACGGTACTCGTCAACAGCCATGATGTATTCCAATTGTTGAAAAGTCATTATTATTGATTTTTATCAATACAAAGATAGATATTATTGTATTGACCAAATAAAAAAGCAAAAATATTTTTGCATTTCTTGTTACAAACAACTACGATGAAGACTTTCAAGATTACGTTACGTTTTATAGGTTTCGCATTATCAGGTGTTTTTATCATGATGATGGTTTCGGCTTGGGTGGCTTTTCTCTGCCATCGTGACGACAGCCTCTACCCTTTGTTGATCTCGGCAGGCATCACCTTGGCTTGTGGTTTGACGTGTTTGTTGACCACGAAGCCGAACCACCACATCGCCATCCTTGATGGGTATTACATCGTAACGGGTTGTTGGTTAGCCTCGGGGTTGTTTGGGGCACTACCCTTTTTGTTTTACGGGCATGAGTTCAACGTGATCAACGCTTTGTTTGAGAGCATTTCGGGCTTCACCACGACGGGGGCGTCGATCCTCACAGAGATTGAGTCGTTACCGAAAGGGCTCCTGTTTTGGAGGATGGCCACCTCATGGATCGGTGGTGTAGGTGTGGTGTCGTTGGTGTCGATCGTGATTTCATCGAACAACGACCGTCATTCGAAGTTGGCTGCAGTGGAGTTGTCTTCGATTGCGAAAGAGTTTTACCAGGGGCGCAGGAAACAGTTCGTTTATCGCATCCTGACGGTCTATATTGGGCTGACGTTGTTGGTGAGTGTGGCCTTACGCTTGGTCGGGGTGACTTGGTTCGATGCGGTCACCCATGCCATGTCGGCGTGCAGCACCTGTGGTTTTAGTACGAAAAATGCGAGTATTGCCTCTTTTGGGAGTCTTCAGGTCGAACTGATCCTCATCGCGGCTATGCTCATGGCAGGCATTAACTTCAGCTTGATCTTCTCAACGTTTTTGCCGAACAAGACCAATCGGAAGAACATCTTCAACACGAAGATCGTGCGGGTGTTTCTAGGGGCTGTGGCCTTAGGAATACTCTGCATGAGCATCGACTTGGTGGTCTCCAAGACCTACGACAGCTTTGGAGAGGCGCTGCGGGTGGCGGCGTTCCAGATGAGTTCCATCGCCACCACCACGGGCTTTGCCACCGACGACACCAACCTATGGCCGGGGTTGTGCAAGGGTGTCATCATCATCGGCTCATTGGTGTGTGGTTGCTCGGGGTCCACTTCGGGAGGGATGAAGATCGACAGGGTATGGTTCGCGTTGCGGGGCACTCGAGAGATGTTTCGTTCTTTGAACGATCCAAACAAGTACGACTATGTGCGCTTGGATGGTCGCTCGAAGGCCGGCGACGAGATCAGTTCGGTGATGGGGTTCATCATGCTCTACCTGTTGATCATCGGTGTTGGCATGGTGGTTTTCACCTTGGGAGGGATGGATTTCTCGACAGGGATGTCGGCCTCCATCGCCTGCGTCGGCAATGTGGGTCCCGGCTTCGGTGTCATCGGATCGATGGGCAACTATGCAGGGCTCAGCACCTTCCTAAAGGGATTCAGCTTAATCTTGATGCTGTTGGGCAGATTGGAGATCTATCCTATATTAATTGTGCTGGGCAGTCTTTGTCGCAGGCGCTAACGGAATACGTTTCAGAGCCTTATAATAGGCACCTGTAGGTTGGAGGAAACTTTGGTAATAGACAATCTCGCGAACCTCGGTGTGGATATAGGTCTTTTGTTCGATACCTTGATAGATTTGTTGGAAAAAAGGCTTGTCAATCAGTTGCTTGAGGCGACAAATGGTAAGGTGCGGCACAAAGTTCTGACGGTCGCGGAGGTACCCAAGGCTATCGAAAGCGTCGAGGACATCATCCTCGAGTTCATAAAGTGCTTTAGGTTCATCCTTCATCCCCATCCAAAGCACGCGGGGAGCATGGTTACTGCCAAAGATGCCCGTTCGGTTGAAGTCCATGGTAAAAGATGGATGACGTTTGGCTACTTGTTGGCAGGCTTCGATAATCTTGGGCACATCCTGATCGGGGGTGTCGCCCACAAATTTAAGGGTGAGGTGGATCTGGTCGGTCTTACACCAGTTGATGTTGCGACGTTCGTGTTCCAGGTTGCGTTGAAGGTGTTGAACCAAGGCGGGATATTCGGTCCCGACGGCGATGGGAATAGCGAAGAATGTGCGTTTCATTGTCATTTATTTATATTTCATTATGTAGAGACGGTGCATGCACCGTCTCTACCTACCAATCCGAATCCCAATCGGTGCTGCCGCTGTCCCACGAATCGTTACCGCTATCCCAATCGCTGTCGTTATCCCAATTGGAATCATCGTTATGGGAACCGGAATCATACCAAGTCGTCTGCTCAAAATCCTTACCCGAGTGATTATAGGAGCGATAATCCTTGGCATTGTCATCTGTAATGTCAATGCTTTCATTGGTTTTATACCAATCGTCGGTGGCATCATCGTAATAGAACCACGAATTGCCTTGGTGATAATATTCTTTTCCTTGGTATTTATAATAACCGTTCGGAGCGGAGTTGTCGAAGATGGCCATCAAGATCCCTAGGACGAAAAAGATGACGATAGCGATCAGACATCCTTTGCGCTTTTTCCGCTTCTTGTCGAGCAAGGGTTGTTGGACGATGACAGGACGGTTGGCTTTCTGGTCCACAATCTCTGCCTTCAGGCGTTGAAACAGTTCGTTGACAGCATAGGTCTCATCCGCACCTTGATAGCGGATGGCCCGTTCGCCCGTTGATTTATTCTTATAAACGACACAGTCGCCTACTTCGTTCTTATAGATACCGAAGGCTTTGGGTTCAGTGATGTTTTTACCGATGAAAAACCGAGTGATCTCTTCAGGGGGCAGATGGTGGGCTTCATACCATGCTTTCAGTTCTTCGATGGTCTTAGGCTGTTCAGAAGCCGTACGGTTCGCCCCAGAAAGGGGTGCGCCGCAATGCGGACAGTGGTCACCTGTCTCATCGATCATCGAACCACAAAAATTGCATTTGATCTTCATGTTGCCGATTTTTGCCGCAAAGATAAGTATTCTTTGGGAAGGGACGGTGTTTTTGAAAATGATTACATTATATCCAGTTGATTATCTCTTCAAAACTCCGCTCATCTTGCAAGCCATTCATCTTTTCTTGCTTGATCCGCGACTTACGGCGAGCGTAAGAAGCCGTTTGCTGGTTCATCAGAATGGAGATGACCTGGTTGCTGAAGCCTTGTTTGGTAAGGCAGCAGATCTGCAAATCACCTTTGGTTAAGGAGGGGTATTTCGCCAAGAGTTTCTTGGTAAAACCACTGTAAACCACATCAACAAGTTCCATAAAGTCATCCCAATCGTTTTCCTTGAGTTCAAAATCCAAAGTACTTACCGTGACTTGCTCAGTCAAAGCCAACGCTGTGACATACACTTTGTTCCTTTTAAGGGCGTTTTCCATTTGATTTTTTGTCCCTTCTTCTTTCAGTCTTTCTTTCAACGACTTTTGGCGCATCAGCAACAGCGTCATAATGAATATTACCAGTAGCAAGCCAAACAAGACATAAAGCCTCAGGGATTTGATGTGCTGTTCGGCTTGCATCGAATATTTCTGCAACTGCAAGTCATAGTCTGATTTAATGCGTTGCATTTCTCTAGTGTTAAATTCTTTGTCGGCTTGGATCATGTTTTCGTCATAAAGCTCATGGGCTTCCAGCGCATCCTCATAGTTGTTGTTTGCCAGATGGATGTAATACAAGCCTTGATAGGCTGACATCCGAAGGCTTGCTTTATTACTCTGAACAGCCTGCTCAAGATGGTTTATGGCCTGTTCATTGTTTTCGAGATAATAGTGTGCAAGGCCGATAACCAGATGACAGAAGCAAGTATCCACCTTTTCGGAGAAGGCTTCTGTGGCAGTCTCTATGGCTTTCTCATACTCACCACTCTCCAAATAAAGATCATGGGCTATCTCCATATAGGTTTCATTGATGAAATCATTGTCGCTCAATGTTTTGGCGATTTGCAAAGCCGCCTTATAATAATTACCTGCATCTTCAGTTCGACCCAACGACGAAGTGACACGTCCGGTGTTACGAAGTGCATTCATCAATAAAGCCTGATCATCGAGTTGGCTAAAGATGCTCACCGCATCGAGATGCAGCACTAAGGCGTCATCCTTCAAACCATGTTTCCAATACATGGCGCCAAGGTTGTCTTTCAACTGTCCCAACAGTCGTTTCGCTTCCACCTTGGAAGTGTCGCAATGGTTGAGCGTCAACAGCGCCTGACTGAAAGATACCGCCGCAGCTTCAGTGTTTTTCACTGCACGAAACTCAAGTCCATTTTGGAAGAGCGCTTCCGCTTCCTCATAGTAATGCTCACTGCGGTTGCAAGCCGAAAGACTGAAACACAACAACAAGATTAGGTTTAAATAGTTGCTTTTCATTGCTTCACGAATTTGATGGTTTTGTCACCCAAAACAAGGAAATACATTCCTGGAAGCAACGTTGAAACGTCAATGGATGAATCGGACATCAATCCCACCATCAAGGTTTGTCCCAAAAAGTTGGTGATGTGGTAGGTTTTGGTGGCGTTATTCGGAGTTACAAAAAGGTGGGTGGTGGTGGGATTGGGATAGATTGTGAAAGCAGATGTGAGGTTTTCATCCACATCGTGATGCCATTGCTCATAAACCGCATCGCAATCTATGTCTCCAACATGTAAAATCAATTCATTGTCAAACCAATAGCATCGCAATCCATCCACGCGGTAGCTATTCCCTTTTGTCATCAGTCTTTCAGGGAAGAAACTGGTTTGATGGCCTATTCTACTCAACAATATCCCACTGAAAAATCCATTTGGATCGGCAATGGTGAGGCTCTTGTAGGGAATGCCGTCAATATATTGCAAATCGACTTCATACACACGCACATCAATCACGTCGTTTCCCACCTCAATGTTCCATTCATTGCCCACCTCGGCACCGAAGTCGTACAGCACGGTAAACTTTTCCAAGGTGTTGTTCCACCAAAATACCACGCCGTTTTCCTCATAAACGATTTCTCTTGTCACCTCGGTGCCTTTGTCGTAAATCTGGTTGGTGCGAACTATTACTTTGGCTTTTTTATCATTCACCGTGGTGTCGGCGGTGCATTTCAGATGCTGGTAGGTGAGGCCGCCATCTCCATTTTGGATCTCGTAATACCATTCCGCGCCCACAAAGATAAGGCCATCGGTGCCAAAAACAGGATACCCATCGTTCTCATAGGGTTCAGTGTCCATCCTGAAGACTGAGCTGCCGTTGTTGAGCAGTTGGACGAAAGCTTCTGTTTTCATGTAGTCGTTATCAAGCGGGAGACCGAAGCCATCGTCGGGGGCAACGGCTCTGTCGAAGAAGCAGTTCCTGACGATGGTCATGTTGGTGTTTTGGGTGAGGATGCCCCCTTTGTGTTGTGTGTTGATAGCACCCACATGATAGCAATTCTTGATTAAAAGCGTGTTGCCGACTTCCGATAGGCCCAAGATTCCGCCACCATAATACGCATGGTTTCCGCCGTTTGCACCAACCGTGTTAATCGTATCGTTGCTATAACAGTTCAGTATGCATAAAGTGTCAATGCTCTTCACGAATCCAGCGATTCCACCATAAACAAAATCACCAGACTCAACCCATGTGCTTGGATCAGGACATACTCTTGACATATGGCCTCTGCTGAAGCAGTTCTCGATATGTATCACTCCCATGCCTTCACAATTACTTTGGCATGTCGCTACTATTCCACCGGCAATGGAACCAGCATCATCCATGCCTCCGATATAACCGCAATTGAACACACCAGTATGGGAATCACCGATGGAATCACAACTCAAAACACCTACGATACCTCCGATATTCTTGGAATAGCCTTGATAGTCGTTGATAAACTTGATTCGGGCGGTACATTGCTCAATTCGGGTTTGCTCAGCCATGGCCACGATACCACCGCCAATGTTACTATGAATCGTTCCTGAAGTGTGGCAATTGTATAGTGTTGATTTCTCAGCTTTTCCCACAACGCCTCCGGTAGTCTTGCCATTGTATGGGTTGGCAAGCAAATCGTTTATGGTCAAGTTGCAAATGGAAGCATTCGAAATGATGCCAAACAGTCCCATGTAGTTAGCGGTTGTGTAATTCACCTTGGAAATTTCATGCCCGTTTCCATCGAATTGGCCGCAAAAACAACTATAATAATAATAATGGCCATTTATTGGATGTTGATAATAGTGTGGAGAGGTAACAAGACCGTCATATTCTTCTTCATTAATGATGTTATATTTACCAATTGGAGTCCATGAAATCGCTCCCTTCCCCAAATTAACGTCAATGACCATTTTGAAGCAGGTGTCCTGATAGGCGTAAACATCGTAGAAATGATAGATTGGAATAGGAATACCACCTGCGCTATAGGCAGTATCAACCACAAGATTTAACTTCTCGTTGATCGACTTGGCCAGCCATGCCAAATTCTCGGCAGATTCGATGAGATAAGGGTCGTCGGTGGTGCCGCTACCCTTGGTCCAAGACTCGGCATTGCCCGTCCAAACGGACTTTTCTACCGTATGGCTGGCAAAGCGCGACCAACCTGGCGCGGTTTGGTAGGCTTCTTTCCTGTCGTAAGGCACATTGACCGTAATCCATGTTGGGATTTCGTCGAAGGCATTGGCTGCCGTTGATGGAACGTTTTTCGCCTTAATGCTGATGGCATTAATAGAGATAACGCCTTTGAAGGCTTGTTCTCCAATAAATGACAAACGGGCAGGAAGCATCATCATTCCTCTGAAACCGGAGCAGTTGAGAAACGCTTGGCTACCAACGTATTGAATGGAGTCGGGAAGGGCAAGTTTGCCTGTAAAGGAAGAACACCCCGAAAAGGCTTCATCTTCAATCCGGGTCAGAACATTAGGAAAGACAAGGTTGCCGCTTAGGTTGGAGCAACTTTTGAAGGCACCCGCACCAATGGTCTGGATAGACTCAGGAAATTCGAATGTTCCACGCAAACCCGAACAACCACAGAAAGCATGGTCGTCGATGCCGACGAGAGTGTAATCTGTGCCATTATAAGTTATGGTATCCATAAGGACAAGTTTGCCTTCGGGTTTGTCATAGCCCCACCAATAGTTGTCGTTATGTTGGCAAGGATAGGTCACCACAATTTGATGGTTTTCCGTGTCCACAATACGATAGTAAATGTCGTAGCCTGTGGAATTAGTCACTGAAAAATCAAAATGCTGCTCTTGTGCGTAGGCATTCAGAGCCACTACGGCAAAGGATAGAAGTGCGAATATCTTTTTCATGGTATCAGGATTTTAATAGCAATGCAAAAGTACATATAAAAACAAGCCCTTGTCAAGAGGTGACAAGGGCTTGTCTATGGCAAATAGATAATAAAGGAATGTGATTTGATTGATTTTTAAATAATTAGAAATAAACAAATCTATGTATTATCTATTATTTGTCTATCACTTCTTCGGCTTCAGCTCGTCGAAAATCATCGTGCGAAGGTTGTCAATCGGGACGCGTTTCTGTTGCATTGTGTCGCGGTCGCGCACAGTGACGGTGTTGTCAACCAAGGTATCGTTATCGACCGTGACGCACATCGGGGTACCGATGGCATCTTGACGACGATAACGCTTGCCGATGGAGTCTTTCTCCTCGTACTGGCACATGAAGTCGTACTTCAGGCTGTCGATGATCTCGCGGGCCTTCTCCGGCAGACCGTCTTTCTTGACCAAAGGCAGCACGGCGACTTTGTAAGGCGCCAGGATGGCCGGCAACTTCAGCACCACACGCTCTGAGCCGTCTTCCAACTTCTCCTCTGTGAAAGCGTTGCTGAACATGGCGAGGAACATACGGTCGAGGCCGATAGAGGTCTCGATGACGTAAGGCGTATAGCTCTCGTTGGTGTCGGGGTCGAAGTATTGGAGTTTCTTGCCCGAGTATTTGGCATGGGCAGAGAGGTCGAAGTCGGTGCGGCTGTGGATGCCTTCCAGCTCCTTGAAGCCGAAGGGGAAATCGAACTCGATGTCGGTGGCAGCGTTGGCGTAGTGGGCCAGCTTCTCGTGGTCGTGGAAGCGGTATTTCTCAGCGGGCAGACCTAGTGAGAGGTGCCAGTTAAGGCGTTCCTGCTTCCAATGCTGGAACCACTCGAGTTCCGTGCCAGGACGGACGAAGAACTGCATCTCCATCTGCTCGAACTCACGCATACGGAAGATGAACTGGCGGGCCACAATCTCGTTGCGGAAGGCCTTACCGGTCTGGGCAATGCCGAACGGAATCTTCATGCGGCCGGTCTTCTGCACGTTGAGATAGTTGACGAAGATGCCTTGTGCCGTCTCGGGGCGCAGATAGATGGTGTCGGAACCATCGGCCACACTACCCATCTTGGTGGCGAACATCAGGTTGAACTGACGCACATCGGTCCAATTGCGGGTGCCGCTGATGGGGCAGACGATTTCCAGGTCGAGGATAAGCTGCTTGATGGCGTCGAGGTCGTTTTTCTCCATGGCGCCATAGAGGCGGTGGCTGATCTCCTCGATCTTGGCCTTATGTTCGAGCACACGCGGGTTGGTGGTTACAAACTGTTCCTCGTTGAAAGCATCGCCGAAGCGTTTGCGGGCCTTTTCCACTTCTTTGTTGATCTTCTCTTCGATTTTGGCCATGTAGTCTTCGACCAGGACATCGGCACGATAACGTTTTTTCGAGTCACGGTTGTCGATGAGGGGGTCGTTGAAGGCATCGACATGGCCTGAGGCCTTCCAGGTGGTGGGGTGCATGAAGATGGCGGCGTCGATGCCAACGATGTTCTCATGCATCTGCACCATGGCCTTCCACCAATATTCGCGGATGTTCTTTTTCAGTTCCACACCGTTTTGACCGTAGTCGTAAACAGCTGACAATCCGTCATAAATCTCGCTCGAAGGGAAAATGAAACCATATTCCTTAGCGTGAGCGGTTATCTTCTTAAAGAAATCTTCTTGATTCATTAGATATTTATTTTATTAGCCTATCAAACTTGGGACGATTTATCACCGTTTCTATTTCTTTTAAAAGTGATTCACTAACGTAAACTTCGAGATCTGGTAAAGACAGCACATCAGCAAGAGACGAAAGCTGTTTTCCGATCATAAAAGAGATCCATAAATTCGTGTCGAATGATAGAATCACGGCGAGAACGGATTTTCCATCCCATTCGCAAAGCTAAAGCTTCCAAAATGGTGTAATCATCAAAAGGGATGGATACTAACAATTCTTCCATGGTCAATCTATTTGAGTGCAAAGTTATAGTTTTTTTTTATTCTATATTCTTTTCAAAAAAATATATTATCTTTGCCTCGAAATTAAGGTCCAAGCGAGGCTTACTCCTATTTTATTGCTTTCGAGCTTTTTCAGCTTCGCAATTACCTTATTCAAGTTTAAACCATGGACGAGAAGATTTTCCAACGTGTTGCCCTACGATATAGGGCAATTTTTTTGTCGGTTGACAAGACACAACTGGCTGACCATTACGAACCCACAGCCCCGGCGATGGCCTTTGTAGCCCGCTTGCGTGAAAACGGTTACATCCCTAACGAAGAGTTGCTCCACGCCTTGACAAAGGTCTCAGCCAAACAACTGGCCGACATCACCAAGGTGATCAACGAGGTGATGCGTGTCAAGCTCAACTGGGCTCCACTGGTGAAAGGCTGGGATGTTCCTACGGGGGAGACCCGCATGGACCATCTCATCACCTTCGTAGCCAACCTCTTCGGTGGAGCGGAAGCCGGATTCAAAGGCAGCACCTTGCCTTGTGGACACTTCATTCCCGACGGCACCTTTCCCCTGGAACGTTACAACGGCTGCCCCTACTGCGGTACGCCTTTTCAGACAGCCAACTTCGTGTATCACGGCCAAGGCAGCAAGCTGAAGGAACTTCGACTTTTCACGCTCAGCGACATGCAATCGCTGTTCAAGTCCTTGCTCAGCTCACCTACTCCACTGGATGCCACCCAGTTAGATTCATTAAAACTGTTACTCACTCAGCTTGAGGTTCCTGACGACATTGACATCACAATGAAGGAGACTGCGATGTTGGTGATTCAGAAGTCAGGAGAAAGAAGGCAGGAGGCAGAACTTGCGTTGGGGTTGCGGTTTTTGAGGACGCCCACTGACATCCTGCGTTACTTTTGGTTCGAAAAGACCGGTCAGGTGCAGATCATCGAGCCAAAGTACTTGATAGCCATGGCGCGTAAGGTGAACCGTCACCGCTGGATGCCCAACGACAAAAGTGAAGGCGCGGCTATTGAGAAACGCCTGGAGCTGAAACTGAATTACGATCGCAAGGCCTGCCGAAAAGCAGCCGAGTGGCTCAACGCCTTGTCAATGACGGCCCAACAAGCGGCTGAGAACATGAATCCGAAACGCGGCATGTGGGTGCGTTACATCCACGCCTTGCGGTTAGGTGAGTATTCGAGGCGCAAAGGATTCGAACATTTGGCTGAGATTCTCGACGTATTCTACAAGCAAGACTACACTACCTGGGCTGGCCGTCTCGACGAGGCTCAGCGCAAGAACGATGCGGCCAAAGCTCTTGAGTTGCTGAAAGGCCGTCCAGGCTTGTTTGCTCGCAGCCTCTTCTCTTCGATGCTTCGCTATGGCAAGGACGAGACTTTGGCTGCTTTCGAATCGGTGATCGACCAACTGCCGGCTCGACTTGTATTGTCGTTAGGCAATGCCGCCGACACCTGGTTTGACACTGACAACATCCGTCTTGCCCGTCCACTAACTGGAGGCACGCATCCTTTACAGCCCAATGCCATGCTATCACTCTACAGCAAAGAGGAACGCGAGGCCATGGCCAGAGACGTCAATGAGCTCTATGCCACGACGATGAGGCAACGTTTCGCCTTATTGAAAACGGAGGCCAAGACCATCTATATCGACCCACAGCTCTACGACATCCCCGTCAGCATCGGGGACCGCTCCAGCACCATCCAAGACACCAGTTGCGCGTTGCAAGGCACACGTTTCAAGGTGGAAGGCGATGCCGTGAGACTGTTCATGCATTGGGGAAAGGGATTGCCCGCACAACACCTCGACATGGACCTAAGCTGCGCCATCGCAATGAACGACGGTCATGTCAATGAGTGCGCCTATTACCATCTCACCGCACCTGGAGCAAAACACTCTGGCGACATCATCAACATCCCAGACCAGGTGGGGGCAGCGGAATACATCGAGTTGAGCCTGCCCGAGCTGGAAGCTGCAGGAGCTAAATACGTCAGCTTCACCTGCAACGCCTATAGTTACGGGAGCATCTCACCCAACCTCATGGTGGGTTGGATGAACTCCGCCTATCCGATGGCGATATCCAATGAAACCGGTGTAGCCTATGACCCCTCAACGGTACAACATCTGGTACGCATCAGCGAGAGCAACCTCAGCAAGGGCATGGTGTTTGGCGTCCTCGAGGTGGCCACCCGCGAGATCTTCTGGCTGGAGATGCCTTTCATGGGACAGACGGTACGCGACCTTAACCTGAAGACCATGGAGGCACTGCTGAGTCACCTGAAACAGAAGCTGAGCATTGGAGCGTTATTGGATCTGAAACGCGAGGCGCTATACCTCACCAAGGTCGATGACCCCGACAAAGCCGACGAGGTTTATACCTATGAATGGGCACTGAACCCCACTGAAGTCAACCAACTTCTCACTTCTTCCTTCTAACTTCTTTCTTCTTTATATAATGAGCATCGCATCACCATAGGTGAAGAAGCGGTATTTCTCGTTGACGGCTTCCTTGTAAGCCTTCATCAGGAATTCGTATCCCGCAAAGGCGGCCACCTCCATCATCATGGGTGACTTGGGCAGATGGAAGTTGGTAATCATACAGTTGGCAACGGAGAAGGTATAAGGCGGGAAGATGAAACGATTGGTCCAGCCGTTGAAAGGCTTGATTTTGCCCGAGATGGTCTGGGCAGTCTCCAAGGCTTTCATGGTGGTGGTGCCGACGGCGAACACGTTGCTGTGGCGGCGGTTGGCCTCATTGACCATGTCGCAGCACTGCTGGTCAACAACCATCTCCTCCGAGTCGCTCTTGTGCTTGGTGAGGTCTTCCACCTCAATGTCGCGGAAGTTGCCCATGCCTGGATGAAGGGTGAGTTCGGCAAACGAGGCACCGATGATTTCAAGACGTTTCATGAGGATCTTGCTGAAGTGCATTCCAGCGGTAGGTGCCGACACGGCACCTTCCACCTTGGCGTAGATGGTCTGGAAGTCTTCAGCATCTTCGGGAAGCAGCTCTTGGTTTTCACGACGTTCGAGGATTTCCTTTGGCAGAGGAGTGTGGCCCAAGGAGAAAATGGTTTTTTTGAACTCCTCGTAAGTGCCATCGAAGAGGAAACGTAGGGTACGACCGCGAGTGGTGGTGTTGTCGATGACCTCCGCCACCAGTTCTTCGCCTTCACCGAAATATAACTTGTTGCCGATGCGGATCTTGCGTGCCGGATCCACGAGCACATCCCAAAGTCGGCTCTCATGATTCAACTCACGAAGCAGCAGCACCTCTATCTTGGCCCCCGTCTTCTCCTTTTCGCCAAAGAGCCTTGCAGGAAACACCTTGGTATTGTTGATGACAAAGACATCACCGTCTTTGACATAATCCACCAGGTCCTTGAAAACACGGTGTTCGATGGTTTGTGTTCTGCGGTTAAGCACCATCAGTCGGGCTTCATCGCGATTTTGAGTCGGGTAAGCCGCTATCAGCTCCTGCGGCAAGTTGAATTTGAATTGTGACAGTTTCATGAGTTAAGCTATTTTAAGCATTGAAACTTACAAAGATAGCAAATCTGAAAAGATTTGTCAAGTAAAATTTTATAATCTAATGATTATCAGGAGTTATTTTCTTTCTCCTGTTGATATTTCTTATACTCCTCACCAGTATCGATGATGGCTTGCTTGAGGTCTTCGAGTTGCCATGCGTTATCGACGGAGAACTCGCCGATGCGCGTGCGTCGGAGCGACTTGAGGCAGGCACCGTTATTGAGGGCTTTGCCAAAGTCGTGGGCGAGGCTGCGGATGTAAGTGCCTTTGCTGCAGGTGATTTCAAAGTCAAGTTCCGGGAAGCGTTCAAGGTGCAACTGGAAATCATCAATACGGACGTCACGGGCTTTCAGTTCCACTTCCTCGTCGGAACGGGCATAATCGAAGGCTCGTTTCCCTTTGATCTTGATGGCGGAGTATTTTGGAGGATGTTGTTTGATCTCACCGATGAAACGCTGGCGTGCGGCATCAATCTGGTCGGGGGTGATTCCTTCGGTAGGAAAGAAGGCGTTGGGCTCACTCTCCAGGTCGTAGGTCGGGGTGGTCTGCCCGAGGATCATCGTACCGGTGTAGGTCTTGACCTGGGCTTGGAAGTCTTCGATCTTTTTGGTCATCGGACCTGTACAGAGGATGAGCAAGCCGGTGGCAAGAGGATCAAGGGTGCCGGCGTGGCCCACTTTGAGTTTACGGATGCCATAGAAACGTTTGAAGAGCGCACGGATGAAGTTGACCGTGTCGAAAGAAGTCCAATCGATGGGCTTGTCGATGAGAAATACGGATCCTTCTTCTACGTAGAACATAGTTACCTTTTAGCTCACCATTTGCAATGAATGGCCTGTGAAAAGCAATGCCAGAATAATACCACCAATGACAATACGATACCAACCAAATGCCTTGAAACCATGCTTCGTGAGGAACGAGATGAAGAATTTGATGGCAAGGATAGCCACGATAAACGCCACTAAGCAACCGAAAAGCAACACGCCCAGATTGTCTGCAAGAACCACGCGATACTCCTCATTGAGAAGCATCTTCACCAATTCATATCCAGTGGCGGCAGCCATGGTAGGCACGGCAAGGAAGAAAGAGAACTCAGCAGCGGTCTTTCGTGTTAAACCCTGCTGCATACCACCAGCGATAGTGGCAAAGGAACGCGAAGTGCCAGGAATCATCGAGATACATTGATACAGACCTATGACGATGGCTTTGCGTTCGGTAAGAGGTTTGTCTTCCTTGCGGTAAAACCACTTGTCAACAAAAAGCAGCAACACACCGACTACGACAAGCATCACCGCGACCACCATCACATTGCCCATAAGAGCCTCGATGTAATCGCCAAAGGCGAGGCCAATAATGGCTGCTGGGAGGAATGCCAGGAGAAGTTTCCAATAGAAGTCATACTTCTGCAGAAAAGCCTTCCAGCCCGTCACCCCTTCATCTACTTTTTTCAACACAAAGAACCGTTTCCAGTAGAGGCAAATCACCGAAAGGATGGCACCAAACTGGATGATGACGGTAAAGGCATTGACAAACTTGTTGGAAGTATCCACTCCAAGGATGTTTTCAGTGATAATCATATGACCCGTTGAAGAAACAGGAAGGAATTCCGTAAGACCTTCAACAACGGCGATAATAAACGCTTGAAACCAGCTCATGATGTTTTAATTTGGGACGCAGTCCTTCTATGTTCATTTTTTTTGTTTCCAGAAGATGGCCACGATCTCGACCACGAAACCAATGAGCACGAGGATGGGTGCCAAGGTGATGTGTTGGAAGTCGAACATCTTGGGGTTAAACACATCGGGGTTGTCGGAGCCACCGCCGATCATGAGGATCATGCCGAGAGCGATGAGGGCGATGCCGATAAGCACAAGGATGTAGTTCGTCTTCGCGAAAGGCATAGCCTTGGCGTTGTCTTCATTTTCGTTGACGATAGGTTTCGTGTTGTTTTCTTTGGTGTTATTCTGTTTTGCCATAGGATGGTAGTTTTATGCGTATAGTTTGTCGAGATTGGCTTTAAGGAACTTGTCGAGTGCAGCCCGTGTCGAGAGCCAGGCAAGGATGACTCCAAGGATAATGATGCCGACGAACACGACGACGAGGACAATCTTGTCCTGGATCAGGGAGATGTCGGGGATGCGTTTCGAGATGCCATAGAGGATGCCGACGAGGAGAAGGTCGGCCAGCACACCTCCGATGAATCCTTGCGACACGCCGGAGCGGAGGAAAGGACGGCGGATGAAATTCTCGGTGGCACCCACCAGCTGCATGCTCCGCACCAAGAAACGCCTGGCATAGATGGAGAGACGGATGGTATTGCGTATCAAAGCGATGGCAATGACAAGCAAGACTGCGCTCACAATCATCAGCACGGTGGCGATGCGGTTAATGTTGCGGTTGATCAGATCGACCAGCGACTTTTGGTAATAGACCTCTTTGACGTCGGTGTTCTCAAGCAGATGCGACTCGATGAGGCTGATGCTGTCGTTGTTGGCATAGTCGGCATGGAAACGCACGTCGATGGAAGGCAGCAAAGGGTTGGCTTCATTGCCAAGCCATTGCAAAAAGTCTTCGCCAAGGTCCTCACTAAGACGAGTGATGGCTTCTTCCTTGGTGATGTATTCGGTGGATTTGACGGCCGGCATGGCATCGAGTTCCTTTTGAAGGCGCAGGATGTTGGCTTCTTTGACGTTGCTGTTCATGACAATCTCGAAGCCGATGTTCTCCTTGATATGGTTGGAGAGCCTGCGGGCGTGCATCACGAAAAGCACAAACACGCCGAGCAGAAAGAGCACCAAGGTGATGCTCACCAGGGACATTGCATAGGAACCAGCCACACGGCGTTTATTTGAACTTCTTTCCGACATCCTTTAACTTTTAAACTGCAAAAGTAAGAATTTAGAATTTAGATTTTAGAAATTAGAGAGGTTTTACTGAAAGATTTTAGTATTTTTGTCATTTCAAACAAAAAAAAAGCGAAATGCAAGTCCTGAAATCAAACATAAAGACCGACTCACCCGAGTTCAAGCAAAACGAAAAAAACTTCCTTGAGTTGATGGCTCAATACCGCGAGGCGATGGCGGCCTCGATGCAAGGTGGAGGCGAGAGTGCCGTTGCCAAGCACAAGAAACGCAACAAGCTGTTGGCTCGAGAGCGCATCGACCTGCTCATCGACCCGAACACGCCTTTCTTGGAGCTTTCGCCCATGGCGGCTTACGGCACCTACAACAACGACTTTCCTTCGGCAGGCATCATCACCGGCATCGGCGTGATCCAAGGCAGAGAGGCAGTCATCGTGGCCAACGACGCCACGGTGAAAGGCGGGACCTACATGCAATACACGGTGAAGAAACACCTCCGCGCCCAGGAGATCGCCATGGAGAACCACCTCCCCTGCGTGTATATGGTGGATAGCGGCGGCGCTTTCCTGCCTGAGCAGGACACGGTGTTTCCCGACCGTGACCATTTCGGGCGTTTCTTCTACAACCAGGCTCGCATGTCGGCCATGGGCATCCCTCAGATTGCCATCGTGATGGGCATGTGTACGGCAGGTGGCGCCTACGTGCCCGCCATGAGCGACGAGACCATCATCGTCCGCAACCAAGGCACCATCTATTTGGGTGGTCCCCCGTTGGTGAAGGCCGCCACCGGTGAGGTGGTTACCGCCGAAGAGCTGGGCGGTGGCGAGATGCACACTTCCATCTCGGGTGTTGCCGACCACTTGGCTGAGAATGACCAACATGCCTTGCAAATCTGCCGCAACATCTTCAAGACCCTGGAGAAGAGCCAACGTCAGAAACTCGACATACTGCCCGTGGAGGCACCGTTGTATGACCCTCGTGAGCTGTATGGCCTCGCCCCCATCGACTTCCACAAGCTCACCGACCCTCGGGAGATCATAGCCCGCATCGTCGATGGCAGTCGCTTCCAAGAGTTCAAATCCAGATACGCCACCACGCTGGTATGTGGATTCGCCCATCTGATGGGCTTCCCCGTAGGCATCCTCGCCAACTATGGCGTGTTGTTCTCCGAATCGGCTTTGAAAGCCACCCACTTCATCGAGTTATGCTGCCAGCGCAACATCCCCTTGGTGTTTTTGCAGAACATCACCGGTTTCATGGTGGGCAAGCAATATGAGCAAGGGGGCATCGCCAAGGACGGTGCCAAGATGGTGCATGCCGTAAGCAACGCCAACGTGCCCAAGTTTACCGTCATCTTTGGCGGCTCGTTCGGTGCTGGCAACTATGGCATGGCCGGTCGCGCCTATAGTCCTCGTTTGTTGTTCATGTGGCCCAATGCGAAGATCTCCGTCATGGGCGGCGAGCAAGCTGCCAGCGTGTTGGCCACAGTGAAAGAAGACCAGTACAAGTACAAAGGACTCGAAGTCCCCAAAGACGAGATTGCCCAACTCAAGAAGGAAATCTTGGCCAAGTACGACTACGAAGGCTCAGCCTTTTACAGCACGGCACGTTTGTGGGACGACGGCATCATCGACCCCATCGACACAAGGAAGATTTTGGCATTAGGCATTGCCGCCTCGCTAAACCAACCCTTCCCGTCGCAACAGTTTGGGGTGTTTAGGATGTAAGTTTTTATAGAAGACAGAAGATAGGAGTCAGAAGTAAGAATGCTTTCAACAGCTATCATCGAGCAGATCAAGAAGAAATCGGGGTTGGAATTCAACAACGCCAAGGACTTCGAGGTGTTATCAGCGTCGTTCCCTCCCAGCGACCGTTTAGGCGTCAACACCTTGAAACGCCTGATGGGCTATGCCAAGTCGCCGATTGCTCCTCGCAAGGCCACCCTTGACGCTCTGGCCCATTATCTTGAGGCCCCTTGCTGGGAAGCGCTGACGGGCATTCAGCCCATAGAAAGCGATTGGGTAGAGAAGGCTTTCTTTGCCGATGAGATCCGAGAAGGCTCGATAGTGGAGGCCTCTTGGTTGCCCGACCGGCACCTCGTTTTGCTTTGCATTGGAGAGAACCGTTTCCGCGTGACGGAAAGTCTCCACGGCAAACTCCAACCCAACGACGAGATACTCATCCTTAGTTTCCGGCTGCAATATCCATTACAGGTGCTGCAAGTCGTAAGAAACGGCGAGATCGTATGTGATAACGCCGGCAATGAACTAGGCTATGTGGCCGGACGACAGAACGGACTGACTGAACTCTTCATCAAGGATGTTTCATGATGCAAGACTCCGACTTTATCGCTAACGCTCAACAAGAACAGGATGAGATGCTTTTTGATAGCGGCGGCACCTCGGATTGCTACCGTCTCGTCAAGGATAATCGCATTTATTGCATCAAGCGGCCCAAACCCCAATTTTGCAACTCTGAGGCCTATTTGAGCCTTTTCCGCAAGGAGTTTGAATTAGGCAGTGAGCTAGAACACCCTCATATCGTACACTATTACGATTATAACAACGATGAAAAGGGTCCATACATCAGGATGGAGTATGTTGATGGCGACAACCTGGATGAGTTTGTTGCCCAGCATCCTGACTATTTCAAGGACAAGAACAACTGGAAGCGTTTCCTTGATGAGTTGTTTTCCGCTTTGGAGTATCTGCATGACCAAAAGATGCTGCATTTAGACCTAAAGCCCCGCAACATCCTCATCACCCGAAAATATCAGGAAGTCAAACTCATTGATTTGGGTTTCGGTTGGAGCGAAAGCTTCATATACGACCTGGGCTACACCCGCGACTACTGCGCCCCCGAACAATTGGCCTTCAAGACCGACCAGTTCTCAACCGCCACCGACGTCTATGCCTTAGGCAAGATATTGCAACACTTCGGACTGGCCAATGACCACGTGATCCAGCGTTGCTTGAAGGAAGACCCGACGGAACGCCTCCAAGACGTCGCCGAGTTAAGACGAGCCATCCAGAAAAGCGAGAACAAGGGAACTATACAAAAAGTGCTGCTGGGTTTGGTGGGAGCCGTTTTACTCGGCGGAATGATGTGGTTTTTTTTAGGGAGAGACGGCGATCATGCCGTTCTTTCAACACCCGAAGGTGCCATCAACGGCTTGTTCACCATCAACGAAGCAGGAGACCAAGTTTATTTCTCGAAGGGCAACCTGCAATACCAAGCCTCCACCGACACTTGGCGTTTTGCCGAGAATCAATGGGATTATCTTGGAGAGGAAAACACCCAAGCCTCGCCTGACTACGACGGTTGGATCGACCTTTTCAGCTGGGGTGCCTCGGGTTATAATCATGGGGCCAATTGTTACCAGCCTTGGGAAAAAGGCGACCAATTCGACCATGCGGCATACTATCATAACCATTACGACCTTTGTGATGAAACAGGACAAGCCGATTGGGGATACAATGCCATAGGCAACGGAGGCGGCCAAGAAAGGACTTGGCGAACCCTAAGGAGTTCCGAATGGGTCTATTTGTTCAAAACACGCGTTACCGCAACGAGTATGCGCTATGCCAAGGCCATGGTGAATGGTGTTAATGGTTTGGTTCTCCTTCCCGACCATTGGAACGCGAGTGTTTATCATTTAAACCAAGCCAACAAAGGAGATGTTCCCTATGATGTGAACGACATTCCACTTGAAGATTGGACAAACCTCTTGGAAGCAAACGGGGCTGTTTTCCTGCCTGCTGCTGGAATGTATCAAGACTTAGATCATAGGTTCAACGAACAAGGCACCTATTGGTCGGCGACAAGCGGCGGGAACGCATGGATCAAAAGCATTTTTGATTTTGATGGAAACTATTTTCATGCATTTGCCGGTTATTATTCATCCTGCAGACATTCGGTACGCTTGGTTCGTTCCTCACAGCCCACCTCATCCATCGAGGTGGCTCCCAATCCTTCCGAAGGAGGTCTTGTCACGGGACAAGGGACATATCGAAATGGCGAAGTCTGCACTTTGACAGCAGCACCTTCCCCTGAATATGTGTTTTTGTATTGGACGGAGAATGGCAAGGTTGTTTCCACCACCAATCCTTTCTCTTTTGCAGTGGGTTTCAACAGGAACATAAAAGCCGTTTTCGATGAAGAATCGTCTTTCCCCTTGATATATTCGTATGATGATCCCACGCTCTGGGCGAATGTTGTGGGACACTTCGATGGCCAACGCACAACGGGAGACGTCGTTATTCCAGAGAAAGTCAACCATTTCGGCAACACATATACTATAACAAGCATTGGCGAAAATGCTTTTGTAGCATCAAAAATCCGCTCTGTGGAAATCCCAAGCTCCTTAATGGAAATAGGCGATTATGGCTTTTTTGAATGTCCGTCGTTGGCTTCCATCACCGTTCATGCCGAGGTTCCGCCTGAGATGGGTTTTCGGGCTTTTGCATGTGTTGACACGGGCATTCCCATATACATCCCCAAGGGTACCCTTTCCGCCTATCAAAACGCAGATGGTTGGAAAGCGTTTACCAATTTTATTGAGATGCCTTGAGATGGCGAAATCTCCCCGAAAACAGGTCGGTTTCGACCGATAGTCATCTCAGTGCTATGCCCACAATTTCCAACTCCACCGGTGTTTCCACTATCTCTCGCATGACATGAGAATCCAAGGGGGCATCGCAGACGGGGCAAGCGCCAGTAAGGTCTGATGTCAAATAGCCGCAATTACTGCAAATTGCATGGGGTAAAATCCTGAAAACACGGCACTCTGTCCCAGCATCCACCAACATACCACAAACGGGACAAGCCCTAAGTTTGGGCGAAAAAAGGCTTTTACAAGTCGTACAAACCAAGTAAGTGGATAGCATCTGTTGGTTATGTGTTTATTGCTTTTTCAACAAATAACAAGGGCTTTCCATAAAATCGGCAAAAAAGTCCTCCAAAAAGTTGTCGTAATCAAATCCGCCAAACAGCATTTCAAAAGTGACGTTGCCCTGTTTGTTCCTGCAAATCATCAGTAGTTTTCGGATGCGGATTTCTTGTTCCTTTCCGTCTTGACGGAAATACACGTGCGATTCGAAAGTAACCGTATCGCCTACATTTCCGCCATAGCATTTGCCTCCACCCATAAGGTAGTCGTCATGGGCCTGTGTCCTAACATACTCATTGCCGCTTTCATCCATTTGGAGGAAGTCGTTTTTTATTACCTCATAACTCGCATCGACATCCAAGCCTTTTGCTGCAATCTGTTGCATGAAATGGCGGTTTCTTTCCCTCCAGTAATTGAATCGCTTCTTCTCAAAGAGTCCCATGCGTTTCCCATTTAGGGTCGGCGTTTCTTCTATTTCGGTGAAGTCGCCCTTGTAATCCGCTGTAATGTTCATCTGTTGTTCTTTCATATTGTCTTTATTATGGGTTAATGTCTTTTCGTTCAAGCCAACGGCTAATGTCAAAGTAGAGCTTTTCGATCATCTGGCCTTCTTCAAATTCGATGCAATCTATCATTTTGTCTCTAAGGAGTTTCTGACTCTTCATCTTCAAGCCCCATTCCCTTTTGATGTACTCATATTCATGTTGGATGCATATCACACAGATGGTATCTTCTTGGCTTAATCCCTCTCCGGTGCTGCTGATGGCATCGAGGAGAAGCTGTTCTTGTGGGTAATTGTCAAACAGCCCCACTTTCTTGGATGCCCAATAGTCCATACTGAAAGCGTCAGGAATAATGCCTTTGGCGTAATCCTCGGTGAAGGTATAGCCGTAAATCAAGCCGCGCATCGTCTCCATGTCGAAGCCGTTAAACCGACCTTCTTCGAAGTCTTTCAGCAGTTCGTGGCTGAAAGCACCCTTATAATCAGGATAGTTTAGTTTCATATCTAATTGCAATGAACTTCTTTGTCTTCTATATCATAATGATAACATACACCATCAAAATGAATGTAAACAGAACTGTAAGTATAAGGGATATGTTCCACAAAACGAATTATACACTCTTTTCCATTAGGTTTAGCCTCCTTACATTGTAAACTAAGTTGGATATTATTGTCATCGATAAACGACCAATCCGCATCGCCCATAATATAGAATTCGGCATTATCAAGACGGATTGTTTCAACTTCACTATCAATACATATAATACTTGTTTTATTCTCTGTGCTTTTTTGCCATCCAGTATTAGCTTCCATTTTATCTTCTAGCTTTAAGGACAAAGCAAAATCGTTAACTTTATAACGATTGGATCCATAAGAGTCATGTAAAAATGCATTTTCATCATAAAACATTTTGCAACTTAAAAGGCTGTATATTCTCAGTGCCTTATTATAAGTTCTAGCTAAATAGTAGTTCTTATCATTGACAACCTCAAAACCCTGAATAGTACTCAATTCCATTTCATTAAAATAGAAATCTATCGTAAACACTTGATACTTATTGCCACGAATATATTCGTTAAAGCCCATCTTCTGAAAATTAGTACCACCGGAAAAACTATCGTAAAGATTAATTCCTTCCTGAGGGAGGAAAGATACTTTAGGTTTATAGTTTAAAGACCAATAGTTTGTATGAGCCAAATACTCTTTATCATCATATCCACTACCTCCTTGTCTATAGAAATAATTGGGATAATCAGTGCGTTGATATTCAACTTCCCTATCCGCTTTTACTTTTAATTTCCAAGATGATTGAGCGTTCAAAAAGCAATCCTTTATGTCGTTTAGTATAGGCATTACTAAAAACACAGAATTTCTTAAAACATATTCCTTGCTATCGAACCTAAGTCTGCTCGTTTTTATGCCACTTTTACTCAAATCTTCCGTTTCGACCGAAGACAGTGCGATGGAACCAATTGTTTTATCGATTTGATTCCAAAGATTGTCAAAATTTGAATTTGGAATAGGTTTAATATTCACGCTGACTTTATATAGTTTTCCTTCCACAACAGGGCCATCTGTTTCAACTTGAAAATCAAAAACATTATTTGCAACAAGTCTCACTTGTTCTCTTAGATTTTTCAAGGCAATCAGCTCGTTCTCTTTATTCAGTTTTTTCATCTTGATGTTCATGGCAAAAGTCTGTCCCGCAAACTCAGCCGAACTGCCATGCGATTTGGAATACTCAATCAGTTTGCCTATCGAAACCACGGCTTGTACCGTTACATAATACCCTTCAGTTGTTTGTACTGACGAAATCTCCTTGTAACTCTTGATGTTTCCCGATGCTACCGTGGCGATTTCATCTCGGACGATTTCATCGTTGAGAATTTCAGTGTTTGCTGAGACAAAAGTGCCAAATGCTTGTTCAATGGCACTTCTCAATGCCATGGCGGTAGCATCTGTTTTGTTGGCCCCTTCGCCGCTCACCACGAGAGTTACTTCATTATTTTGGGCATGAGCGAAAAGTGTAGTCGCCAAACATACGATAATTAATAGGATTCTTTTCATCGTTGTAATAATTTATTGATTTCCATATTACTCCTTTCGTCTTTGGCATACCCTAAAAGGAAAGAAAGCGCTTCTTTCATTCGGGGATACTTTAACATATCGAGGCACAATGCAATGTTGCCGGAAAGATAAGGCGTATAGGGATCTAGTTTAAAGCATAATAGTAAATATGGCATGGCTTCTTTGGCATTTCCATCGAAACGATAAGACGCACCGAGAAGATTGAGTGTTTGCGTAGAAATACCTTCGGAATCGATGGATTCTTTCAAAATACGTATTGAGTCTTTGAAATTGGAATTTGAGTAAGATTGTGATGCCAACGCATAACTGTTCCCATTTATTGGCTGCCGAATACTAAAAGGAGAGATGGCACCTGGTAAGGCCGCAATGACATCTGAAAAAGTACTTCCCTCGGACGATAGAATTCTTTCTGCATTATTGCTACAAAACAATAGTACGTCCTCCCAAACGCAGCATGACGGAGAAAGGGTTTGTTGCCATTGTTGATAATAGGTAGCTTTTTCCTTTATGGGTGCTGCTGTCACCAATTCTTCATAACTGAACTGCTTATATGGATTGGTGGCCGCAACAGATTGTTTTGTTTGTTTAATGATGTTTTTCAATTCCTCTCCGTCCAATCCAAAAACTGTCAGCTCAAACCTGTCATCAAAGCCTTGCAACAATCTGATACTTTGCGGCAATTGGGCATTACCAGTTAGAAAATCTCGCTCCAATTGAACGTATTGTTCTGATGTGAATCCTGAATAATCATACAAAAGATTAGCCGAAGCCTCGCCCTTGTCTTGGGTATAGTGCTTTTCCAGCAAAGACGGAATGTCTATCACCTTGTTGTATGTGGCTGATTCCATCTTGTAGTTCTTCTTTTCGCATTCGTAACTGATGCATTTTTCTCCTTTAATGGTCTTTTCTTTCTGCACAATACCTTCAACGTAGGCGTTATAATGAAGGTTTATTCCTTCCACATAGATTTGGAACATATTTGCTGGCAATTCTGCTTGCGTTTTGAAAAGAATGTACGCTCCGATAAGATCCACAGCATCAAGTCGGAGTTGCCTGTCAAGAATGTTTTTGTTTCTGGAAGAAATCGCTCCATTCTCGCGCCTACAGATTACCTCATAGGTCTTTAGGGTTTCAACAACTTCAAACCGATTAGCCCCTTTGACAAATTCGTATTGCTGCCCGAACGATAACATGGGGAGAAATAGAATCGCCACAAATATTATTTTCTTACAAATCGTCATCATCTCCAGTAATAGTGATGGTACCTCTCGTTGTTTGCTGGCGTGGTGCTTTCGTTGAATTAGGCGATGCCGCATTGCCTTGTCCGTTGATTTGTTGTTTCAACTGGTTGGCATTTTGTGCGTTGGAATAAGTCCATGCCACTACATATCCAGCAACATTTGTTTTTGATGTGGGGTGTATACCTCTCCATTGTCGCACTTGTTCCGTGGCAAGGTTTAGGGTTGATTCTTTGGATTTTACAGCTTGTTCCCATTTATTCCGCGAAAAATAAGCATTGGAGCCATCGGCATACTCTCTCAATTTTTCCACGCTTTGCATGGTTTCATTGGCAACAAGGTCTTCGGCAACAAAGTTTTTGATGTTGTTGATGGCTTGAAGTCTTGCCTGGCTATAAGCACGACTAAAGGCAGCAGATTGTCTTGAACCAGTTTCTCGCACTTCCTGTTGACCATAGCCATAAACAACCATCTCGCCTTTTTCATTGTAGGTAACCCAAACGCCAAGATGTTTGACAAGCTCTGATTCGGGCATGGTCATGATTTTGTTCCTCGATGACTTGGCAGCAGCTGTTGGTATTGAGCCATGTCCACCATTTTGTATGGTCGAAGCGAAAGACTGAAACTCGGGTGAGTATTTCATACAAACAGCAACTTGGTAATCATCTTTTCCCGACTCGCCTTCGGCGATACGAACCACTGCACAGCCTTTCACCATGCCCGCCACAAGAGAGCGGATTGTTTGGTTGAAATTCTGTTCATAGACAGCTCTTTTCTTTGTCTCATTCATTGATTTAATCTCGGCATCCGACACTCCCAATTCAGATAATGCCCTATCTAAAGACTTGTCAACAATTTTGGCAGCTTTATCAAGCATTGAAGCTTTTTGTTGTGCATCGGGGTCTTCGCCTTCAATAATGTCCTCAAGCAACTGAAAGCCTCTACCCGATGAAATTTGTTCGCCTGCCATGCGAAGCAAATTCATTTTTGCCGTCATTTCAGCAATCGAATAGGCAACATTTCTTGAATTGATAAAGCCTGTCATATTACTCGGGCGTGCTGTTGTTGCCGCACCTATGACATAAATAGACCCATCACTATTGATGGTTCCCAAGGTCTTTCCCTGTTTTGCAAGGGAAGCATTCATGCTTTTTGCGAGAGCATCCTCGGGAAAATCCATAATGTCGGATTGAACGTTTTGTGTTTCCTGCACGGCAGAAGTAGCAGCCAAATCGGCTGGATTCTGTGCGTTTGCTGCGACAACTATGCCCAACAAAGCCGCGATAATAAAGCCTACTTTTTTCATTATTCAATAGTTTTATAAATTGCAAAATAGTAAACGCTTCTGTCTTCGGAATACCAGCCGCCCAATGGAACTGTTTGGTTGATTGTTCCGATAACTTCTTCTTTAATGTACTCAACAAACTGTTGTTGTGCGAATACTCGTGTGCCTTCAAGTGTTTCGTTGATGGTTTCAGAGGTTTTCAGTTCAGTATATGAAGTAATGTCACTACCATTTATGAACGACAACATTTCTTTCTTGGCCTTTGCCGACCCCACCTTTTTGCAGTCAAGTTGGTTTTTGGTTCCAACTGATAAAGAAGCCACACTGATTACATAGGTGGTCTCTTTATAGTTATAAATACTTGAGCCGCCTTCCCGAATGTCGGATTTCTGCTGGATGTAATTGAGGAGTTTATCGGTAGGTTGAGCGGATGTCGACAAACAAACCAATATCGTAATTATTAATACAATGGTGGATTTCATAAGTCATATTATCCCTGATAAATTGTAATTATCAATTTTCGAATTCTAGCGAATAGTTATCAGTGTCTTCATACCCACAGTATTTGCATCTTCTATAATCTCTATAATATTCTCTTCTTCCAGGAACTCGATAGTAGTTTTCGTGCTGTTTCCCATAGACATCAGTTATCCACTCTTTTTTTGTGATGGCAATATTTTCAGACCTCAGAAACTGAGTGTTATAAACCTCCATGGCATATTCTTTCTTGCAATTACCACAAGTAGTATGTTTTGCTTTGGCTCTTGATAAGATTAGTACCATGACAGAATAAACTATGGGCCAGATAATCAGCCAAGTCCATTGGGGCCAGTCTGTTAAGAAGATGAACAAGCCACCACTAAAAATAAGGACAAATATGGATACAATAGCGAGAGTAGCCTTGTCATACTTTTCTGCATCAAATAACCAGGAAAGAACCAAACTGATGAAGAATCCCACAATTAATATCCACCATTGATAATGATCTTTCCCGATAGCAGCAATCGCAAAAGAAGTAAGGTTGATGGCAAGTTCCAAAAAAGATATTTTATGGCCATCCGTATTGTTGCCATTGTTGATTTTTTCCATGTATTATTAGTGTTTAGAATATGTGAAATCGAATTTTGTACAGTGTGACATTTGTAGTATGGTTATGGGTTTTGCTTCTCGGCAGAAATTCTTGTTTCATCTTCAAGATTGATAATCAATCTTTTGAATCCTGCTCTTCTAAGTGCTTCAACAAAGGCAAAGTAAAATTCACTTTCAGCAGTTATTTCATTCTTTCGTATGATATGGTTCAACCAATTCGTTTCAGTTAAACGTTCGAATCCAATTTCATACCTTTGATCTTTACGAACAATGTTTCCAACCTCGTCGACATCCCAGAAATTGAATTTCTCATTAAATACTTCGTTGAATTTGTCATACACATTGAATCCTAAGTCTTCCATGTTTGTAGTGTTTTTATTTGTTTATCGTTGCAAATATACAAAAAATCCCAAAATAAACAAATTAACTATTTGATAATCAATACTTTAATTATCCAAATCGGATACATAAACTGTATCCAAAATGGATAATCCGCAATAAAAGTGGATGAAGTGGATAGAAAAAAACTTCAACCGAGATAATCCTTGCCAGCAGAATTATTACGGTTGAAGTTGTAAAAAACTAACTGATATGGCGGAATACGTTATTTACTCCATCTGATCACCCGGAATTCGTTCGGAGTGTCGATAATGACGGCATCTCCATTAAGTTTTTCAGCCGTTGTCACAGCTTTTTTGTATAGCTTTTTCTTCAACGCCTTTTTTGCTGGTCGCAGAATGGGTATGTGCAAAGGCTGGTAAGCACAATAGTCAACAACAATAAACGTTTTTTGAACATCTTTTTCGGAATAATAGATGGGAATTTTATCCATTAATACCTTCCCGTCGCAACAGTTTGGGGTGTTTAGGATGTAAACAATTTAGAATTAATAATTCAGAATTTAGAGGGAGTGGAGATTTTGCCTTCACCGCAGGTTTCCGGATCGGGATGGCGTTTTGAGGTGAGGGATGAGAATTGAGAGGTGAGAGATTTAAACTATAGTATTATCAACTATATATTAATTTCTTTTAATTTCTATTTAATGAAAAATAGAATATTACTGTTTTATTAATTTTATATCTTTGCAAAAATAATTGATTAACCTATTTGCTTTTTAATAAAAAAGCAATATTTTTGCAATGTCTTATAATGAAGTACTCCGAATTGGAAAGAATCCTAAGAAATAATGGGTGCTACGATACAGGAGAGTTGCTATATGGCCATCCAAAGTGGTATAGCCCTATTTCTAAAAACTATTTTGCCATGAGCCACCATCATAGTTCGGAAGTAGCGAATGGAACATTAAGAAAAATACTTAAATCAGCCGGACTGGAATAATACTAACAACCAATAATTGAAAGATGAAGAGACAATGCACAGCCCACATCGAATGCGGCAACGATGGCTTTTACTCGGTTTATGCTGAAGAAGACTTCCCGTTTGGGTTTTTTGGTGAAGGCCGAACTGTAGAAGAAGCCAGAATGGACTTTTTAGGAACTTTTGAGGCCTTTCGCAAAGACCATTTCCAACGTACTGGCGAAAACGTGGAGGCAACGTTTAAATTCGTTTACGATGCTTCAGCTTTTCTGCAACATTACAAGGGTGTTCTAACGCTCTCTGGACTCTCACGAATCACCGGCATTAACAAAGTACAACTTTCGCAGTACGTATGTGGAAGGCGACACCCGTCACAAAAAACACAACAAAAAATCAAAGCTTCGGTGATGAATTTCGCCGAAGAATTAAGGCATGCGATGGCCTAGGTATTGAAATAAGTGTTATCTTTGTTTCAAAATTGGAAGTATGTTGTCATTAGCCATTATTGAGCAAATCAAGAAGAAGTCGGGGTTGGAATTCAGCAACGCCAAGGACTTTGAGGTGCTTTCGACGATGTTTCCGGCAAACGAGCGCTTGGGCGTCAACACCTTGAAACGATTGATGGGCTATGCCAAAACACCGATAGCGCCACGCAAGACCACCCTTGACATTTTGGCCCATTATCTCGGCTTCTCCTCGTGGGAGACACTGACGGGGATACAACCTGTGGAGAGTGATTGGATGGAGAAGGCTTTTTTTGCCGATGAAATCCGCGAAGGCTCCACTGTGGAGGCTTCCTGGTTGCCCGACCGGCACCTCGTTTTGCTTTGCATTGGAGAGAACCGTTTCCGGGTGACTGAGAGCCTCAACGGCAAGCTTCAGGCCAACGACGAGGTCGTTATCCATAGTTTCCGTTTGGAGTATCCCTTGCAGGTGTTTCAAGTCGTCCGCAACGGTGAGATTGTGCGCGATGCCGCTGGCAACGAGTTGGGTTATGTGGCAGGTCGCCAAAACGGTCTGACCGAATTATGCATCAAGGAGGTGGTTTTATGATCAATTCCGATTTTATCAGTCCCGCGCAACACGAACAGGAGGAGGTGCTTTTCGATAGCGGAGGCACCTGCGATTGTTACCGTCTCGTCAAGGACAGCCGTGTGTATTGCGTCAAGCGGCCTAAGAAGGACATGCGATCCTCAGAGGCTTACATGAAACTGTTCCGCAAGGAGTTCGAGATGGGTATTGAGTTGGAACACCCCAACATAGTTCGGTACTTCGCCTACGACGAAGACGAAAACGGCCCCTTTATCCGTATGGATTACATCGATGGCGACAGTCTCGAAGCTTTTGTGGCCCAGCATCCAAATTATTTCAAAGAGAAAAGACACAAGAAACAATTTTGCGATGAATTGTTCTCGGCCATCTCCTATATCCACGAAAAGAAGATGCTTCACCTCGACCTTAAGCCCGGCAACATACTCATCACCAACAGGGGCCATCATGTGAAGCTTATTGATTTAGGGTTCGGTTGGAGCGAGAGCTACCTACACGATTTGGGGTTTACCCGCGACTACTGCGCTCCCGAACAAAAGGCCACCCAAACAGAGCAGCTCAGCCCAGCTACCGATATCTATTCATTGGGCAAGATTCTGCAACAATTTGGTTTGGCCAATGAGTCCGTTTTGCAACGCTGCTTAAAAGAAGATCCAAAGGCTCGTTTTCAAAGTGTTGAAGCACTGCAAAAAGCCATTAAACTTCGGACCATATTAAAAATAGGACTAGGCTGTGCTGTTGTATTATTGATAGGTGCCGTCGTTTGGAAGGCTGTAACTTGGGAGAAGCCCTTGCCGCAGCGCCCACCTGCACCCGAAGGGGCCATCAATGGGCTATTTACCATCAACGAGGCGGGCGACCAAGTGTATTTCTCGAAAGGTAACTTGCAGTATAAACCCTCTACCAACCTTTGGCGTTTTGCCGCAAACCAGTTTGACTATATCGGGGGCGACAACGGCAATAGTATAGAAGGAGAGAACTGCTGCAATTGGTTGGATTTATTTGCTTGGGGCGCAAATGGACGTGACCACGGAGCGTTATCCTATCAACCGTGGTGCTGCAGACAAGACGTTTTCGATGACAACGCTTGGCAGTATAACGCATACGGTGTTGACACGCTGAACCTAAACGACGGTGACGGTCAGGCCGACTGGGGCTACAATGCCATCAGTAATGGTGGGAATGAAGAAAACCTCTGGCGCACGTTGAGCATTGAAGAGTGGGATTACATTCTTGAAAAGCGACCCACCAAAACGGGAATCCGCTTTGCGAAGGCGGCTGTTGACGGTGTTTGGGGGTTGTTATTATTGCCTGATGACTGGGACAGCACCTATTGCCCACTACGGAAGTATAATGACGATGATATTGATTACATCCCTAACAACCTTACCGAGCCATTTTGGTCGGAGAAGGCAGAAGCCCAAGGGGCGGTATTCCTGCCTGCTGCAGGCATCCGCGACTTTAATTACATAGGGTTGGTAGGCAAATACGGTTTTTATTGGTCATCTTCTTGCCTAAATTCCAAAGAAGCCTTGGGGGTCTATTTCAGCAATAGCTTCTTTTATCATTCCATCACGACGGACAAATGTCGTGGTCGCAGCGTGAGGTTGGTGAGGGAAAGGGGAATTGAGAGGTGAGAAATGCGAAGCATTCAACGAAGTTAATTTAGAGGTAGCCCGTTAGGGCTTAAAGCTCGGTAGTATCGGGTTATAATAGATGAGATTTTTGTCCAAATCAACGAAAAATATTGAGATTTGGACAAAAATCGTTTGTTTTTTGTCCAAATCTAGTAATAATTCAGGGTTTTGGACAAAAACAATGAAGTAGAAAAAATTCACACAAACTATTGACAAATGAAAATATTTGCCTATATTTGCAGCATATATGTAACAATATGAATTAATAAACTAAAACAGAGTCATTATGGAGAATAACAACCAAGTATTTATGAATCCCTACACCGACTTCGGGTTCAAGAAGCTCTTCGGAACGGCACCAAACAAGGACCTCCTTATCAGCTTTCTCAATGCCTTGTTTGACGGAGACAGAAAACCGATCGTCGATCTTTATTACCTCAACACAGAAAGCCTTGGGGCCTATTTTGGCGATCGAAGTTCCGTGTTCGATGTTTATTGTCTCACGGAGGACGGCACCCACTTTGTAGTAGAGATGCAGCGTTCCGACCAACCTTATTTCAAAGATCGAACGGTCTATTATGCCTCAGCCTCGATTGTAAAACAAGCACC
>JAEEGL010020899.1_pt1 | contig 41846 bp, 43 predicted proteins | sample 9134231 | NCBI WGS metagenome assembly JAEEGL01 (sample SAMN16246548, study PRJNA631951) | gut metagenome | biome: gut microbiome; feature: rumen; material: fiber-attached | host: Bos | place: Iran: Karaj | collected 2018-10
GATGGTGCCTGCCTCGTCATCAGCGGAAACAGTGTGCTTGTTCTCGCCGATGACGCCGCAGTAGCCCTTCTGCGCAGTGTCATACTTGAGCAGGTGTGCGAGCATGGAGGGCTTGGTCAGATCGTTGATCGCGACGACCTCGTAGCCCTCTGCGCCGAACATCTGACGGAATGCCAGACGACCGATGCGGCCGAAACCATTGATAGCAACTTTAACGGACATGGGAATTACCTCCTAGATATTTGATACCTCTATTTTACACCATTTCGCGGAAAAAAGCAAGCACTTTGATAAAAAAATAACGGCTCAGAGCGGTTTCACGGTATTTTTGTCAAATGCACACAATAATTCTGCGTTGGATTTATATATATTGCTGAATCCGCGGAAAATGCAGACAACTCCCGCCGTTCCGTGTTATAATGATAGAAAAGAGCAAGGAGGCTGCGGATATGAAGCTCAGTAAGGAAACAACAGCGGCACTGGAGACGCTGTATCACAGCGAAAACAGCACACCGGTCTGTGCGGTGACGCCGGATTTCCGGCTGCTCTGGAAGAACTGCGCACAGGCGGAGACCCTCCTTTCGTGCCTGTGCAGGTCGCTGCGCAGCAGCATCGGCACCGAGCAGCCGCTGATCCCGGCGGACGGTCAGCTGCATATCACGGCAGAGGGTGTGCCCTATCGCTGCCGGGTGCAGCGGATGTCGGACGGCGGCAGCCCGTTCTTTGTGGCGGTGTTTGAGAAGCTCGCGGGCGTTCGTCGGCTGACGGCGCCGGAGATGCGCCAGCTGCTCACCGAATACGACAGGGTATGCGAACAGGCGGCGGGCAGAGTGCTTGCGGTGCTGCAGGGAAATTCCGGCGGTCAGCAGCCCGATGACGCGATCCGGCACGCCTGCTGCGAAATATTCTGCCTGTCGCAGCGCAATTCGCAGCTGCTCTGGTACGAATCCGTGACGGAGGAGCTGCTGGAGACGCTGGAGCCGATCGAGGTCTCCGGGCTGGCGGGGCGCGTTGCGAACGCGCTCGGGGCGGCTTCGGGCGGGGTCTTTACGGTGCGGTATCAGGCGGAGGGCACCGGCTATGCGCGCGTCGACCCCAATCAGCTCAGCGCGGCGCTGATGTCCATGCTGCTCACGGCGCAGCGCGGCGACCCGGAGAAAACAGATATCACTGTTTCCTTTGCGGACCGCGGCGATGTGCTCGTTCTCTCCGTGACCGCGCGCAGGGGGAAATCCGCCGGCGACGCGCTTCTGCCCTATTGCCCGGACGGGACGCTGATCTCCGAGGATGTGCTGCTGACGCGGTTCTGCAGCACATTCGGCGCAGTGCTGACGGTCGAAAAGACCGCGGACGCTGTGTGCCATACACTGACGCTGCCCGCCGTGCCGCGGGAGGATGTTCCGCTGGTGCTGCACGCGCCGGACTCTGAATTTGCGCTGCCCGATCCCGTGCTGCTCTCCGGATGCCGGATGATGCTCTCGCCGATCCTGCGCAGGATCCCCGCGGAGTGACTTCGGCATTCTGCACAAATCGGGAGATGCGGATTTGTCGGTTTTGCTCTTCACAATTTGTTCATTTTCTCTTGACTTTTTGCGCCGGATGTGGTATACTAAACTCATAGTGCCGGGCTATGTCCCGTCAGCTCCTCATTCCGAAAAAGGGGGATTCCTAATGAAACAGACTGAGACCAAGCGGCTTCGCGGTTTTACATTGATGGAGATGATCGTCGTTCTGGGCATCATCGCGATTATATCGGCGATCTTCATTCCGGCGGTGAACGGTTATCTGACCCGCAGCCGTCTGAATACATCGAATGCGCAGGCGCGCGTCATTTTCAATTCGCTCCAGACGATCTGTCAGGAATTTGAGTTTGTAGACCGCAATGCAGATACCAGCATGCTTTACGGAAACCGCACTGACTCAAACGGCACAATGCTTTCCGGCATTCTGGTGATGAAGGGTGAGAACGGTCATATCTCTGATGCGTGCAGAGTGGTTACTCGCAAGGGCAGTACGGGTGTGATCGCCCCGAGTCTGGAATCCGGTGCGGCTGTGACGGGGGCACTGGACGCTTCCACCTCCACTACGACGCTGATGCAGCGCATGATACGTCTGTGCGAGGGCAGCACCACGACAACCTGGATGGCATACATTGAGGATTATGCGGTTAGGGGTGTTGTCTGCGCGGCTCTGACGAATTCTGACTACATCGGCGGATATCCGTCAAAGTCTACTGCACGCGGCGGCTTCTCATCCGACTCCAGCATTTCATCCTTCAAATCTGCCTACTCCCAAACAAGCTATGAAAGAAGATATTTTGTTCACCCGAGCGGCTCCACCTACACGTCTTTCCAGATTCACAAGGCAAAGAATGAACCCGGTTCGACTACCGATGCTGACGCTACAAATGCAGCAGTCGCAGTTTCTGCGAACTATCCTGAAGAAGGCACAATCGAATCCATTGACGACTTCACTTTCGCAAATCTGATTGCGTACTCACTGGATTCCTGGGACTGATTATTCATGCCAAGAGACCCTGCCGGATGCGGCAGGGTCTTTTTTTGCGGTTTCATCTTGCAATCGGGCTGTATCTGTGGTATAATGAAGATACAGAGAAAACCGAGGGGAGGCACGCACATGCCGATGCTGCTGATTCCGGCGGATTCGCTGGGAAAATGGCGCTATTTTCTGACCGGACTGCCGCTTGCCGTGCTGTTCGCGCTGGTGTGCCGTGCCTGCGGTCAGATCGCTTCGCTGCTAGGCGAACGGCGTGTGTTTCGCGGCACATGCGAGCGCGTGCAGCGCCTTGCGGACAGAACCGTGCTCTGCGTCAGCTTTCAGGATGCGGCGCGTCTGTCACACCGCGCGGCGATCGTGAGCCGTTCGCCCGATGCCGGTTTGCTGCACGAGGGCGATGCGGTCGCCTTTGCGATGCGCCGGACCGTGTTTTCTGCCGGCAGCTATGCGCAGTCTCCGGCGGATGCCCGCGAAAACGGCGACATTCTGTTGCGCAGGGAATACCGCAGTCAGCTGCGGCGCAGGCTGTTTCGCACGCTGCTCGTGAATCTGCTGATCTGCGGGGTGGCACTTGCCGTTTTTCTCGCCGCGATGTATCTTTGCTTCCCCTGAGCGCATACCCCGGCAACAACTGACATACCATAAAGAAAGAAAGCCCGGCAGCCGATACGCTGCGTGAGGAGAATGCCATGATTGCTACAGTCACATCCAATCCCGCCGTGGATTATACCGTTTCGATCTCTGCGCCGCTGCAGCGCAATACCGTCAACCGCACCTCCGATGAGCTGATTACGGCGGGCGGCAAGGGCATCAATGTATCGCTCGTGCTCCAGCAGCTCGGCGTGCCGACCACCGTCTACGGCTTTCTGGCAGGCACGACCGGCTCGATGATCTCAGAGCGTATGCAGCGCACGCAGATTCAGACCGACTGGATCAACGTGCCGAACCAGATGACGCGCATCAACCTGAAGATCAAGGAGACCGGCGCCGTCACCGAGCTGAACGGCAGAGGCGTCACGGTGACGGAGGGGGAGACCGTGCAGCTGCTCGAAAAGCTCCGCAAATACGGCGCAGATGATTTCATCGTGCTTGCCGGCAGCATTCCGGCAAACGCGCCCGCGACCTACTATGCGGAGATCATGGAGCAGCTCGCGGAGACCGGTGCGCGCATCGCGGTCGATGCAGCCGGTGATCCGCTGCGTGAGACACTGACGATGCGCCCGTTCCTGATCAAGCCAAATCTGCCGGAGGTCTGTGCGCTGTTTGATGCGCGGATCGACACATGGTGGGATGCGCTGCCCTACGGGCGGGAGCTTCGGAAAATGGGTGCGCTGAATGTGCTGATGTCGCTCGGCAGCGACGGCGCACTGCTCTTCACCGAGGACGACCGTGTCTGGCATCTCTCCGCGCCGCACGGCACCGTGAAGAATGCGGTCGGGTCGGGCGATTCGATGCTCGGCGGCTTTCTCGCGGGCTGCGCACAGGGCGAATCCATGATGGAGGCACTTCGCAGAGGCATTGCGGCGGGCTCGGCGACCGCATTCAGCGAATGGATCGCAAACCGCTCGCAGATCGAGCTGCTGCTGAAAAATCTGCCGCAGCCGACCGAGCTGGTCTGATATGCGGATCGTGCTGACTGTGCTCGGTGTCGGGCTCCTGCTGCTGATTCTGCTGATGATTCGGTTCGCCGCAGTATGGATCCGGTGCCGCCGCGCGTCGGAAAGCGCCGAGGGCACCGTGACCGCAGTCCGGGAAAAACCGTTCAAGGACGACCTGAAGCAGTATTGGACGGAATTCTCCTTTGAAGCGGCGGGCAGGACATATACCGGCTCGATGAAATATGCCGATACGGAGCCGCGCTTTTCGGTCGGCGAGCAGATAACAGTGCGGTATCATGCCAAGCATCCCAAGTGCTTCTACGCCGTCCGTGATATGTCGGCTTATTTGCGGGGGCTGGTCGCTGTCCTGCTGGCGATCGTTGTGATTGTGCCGCTTCTGTTCCTCTGTGACGGTCTGGCTCGGTATCCGCTCGGCTTCCTGACGCTGTCTGAGCGGAAGGTCATCCGCATTGCCGTCTGGAGCATATTCAGCGCATTATTGATCGGGCTGGGCGTTGTTGCACTTTACGCATGGCACGCAATGCAGACACGGGGCAGAGATGTCACCGGCGAGGTGCTGCGCACAGCGGCGTGGAATCGGCAGACGCTCCTGATTGTCGGCTATGAGGCGGACGGGCTGCAGCTGATTACGAATCTTCCCGCAGAAAAAGGGCAGACCTACAGCCCCGGCGACAGCATTGCGTTCTGTGTGGACAGGAAATGCCCGCAAAACGTCTGGACGCAGCAGCACATGACGCTCGGCAAGAAGATCGCGTTTGCTGCAGTATTCGTATTCGGTGCGCTGATGCTGATTGTGGATTTTGTGCAGCGCATCAAAGAAATCTTGCAGATGTAGAGAAGAAAGGGAGGCTCTCAGCCATGCAAACTGAAGTTTACGGCGTGAAAATGATCTATCGCTACACACTGCCGAATGCGGTGTTTTATGAGGAATCGCTGCTGCGCGTGCATGCTGCCTCGCAGGATGAGGCAACGGCACATGCGCGCAACTATGCGAGCGATTTTGTCGAGCGTACCTACACGAACATCGAGGGCGAGACCGTGACGGTGCGGCTCTGCGACATCGCGGACTGCTGCCCGGTCAAGACGGCAAATCCCGAGATCGAGGAGGTCTATTCGGGGGTGTTCCGCAATGAAGCCGGGATGCCCGAGGAGGATTTTCTCGAGCTGCGCACCGACACCTGCTCCCGTGAGGAGCGCAAGCCCCTGCGGCATGTCTGAGCGATCAAACAAACGACGCCCGAAAGCAGCACTTATGTTGCTTTCGGGCGCGTTTTTTTGAATGCGGAATGTTGTTCTGTCTTAATACTTTGCATGTAAATTGCATAAATACGTTATTTTGCATAATAGTGGGATTCCAAAGGGTCTCTGACCCTTTGGCAGGGCTTGGGGCAGCGCCCCTCTGTCCATTTCAAAACCAATCGTAAATACGCGTTTTTCGCAGCTTTGGATTTGAAAATGTGAACTGACGGGGAACTTTTGCAGAGACAGAGGGTGATCAAACCCGCAGCAAATCGTTGAAGTAGCCGTCAATTCGCTCGTCAACCTGCTTGCGCTCCTCGCTGAATGTGTGCTGATAAACCGACTTCAATACGCCGTTGCTCGCCCAGCCGCCGCGCTCCATTGCATACTTGTCCGGAATGCCGAGCATCAGCATCACACTGGCATTTAAGTGCCGCATCTGGTGAAACGTGAGATGACAGCCATTCGACTTGCACAGCTTTTTCAGGCTGGTCGAAATGAAGCTGTAGCTCTGCTGAACAATGAAGTCATCGTCATGCTCATGCGGTACACGGTCGATCAGCTTCTGAATGTAGGTCGGTACGAAAAGACGTCTGGTTGAATTGAAGGTCTTGTTCACATTCCGCATGACATCTTTTCCGCCAATGAACAGCCTGCTCCGCTGAATCGTCAGCACACCGTTCTGGATGTCGCCGAACTGCAGACCACGGACTTCGCTCATTCTCAACGAGAGCCACATCGCCAGCAGACACGGCAGCTCGATCTCTGTGCCGTGAATCATCTGAATCACCTGTTCCGCGGTCGGCAGCTTGATCACTCTGGGAATCTTCGGCGGCAGTGTGATGATGAAATCAGGACGAACGCCATACATCTTTAATGCGGCGAAAATCAGGTTCTTGGCTTCCGCGATCGACTTGCGGCTGTAGCACATCGCGTCCTCGTTGATCGCCCGCTGGAGCATGAAGCTGTCCAGTTCGTTGATGTCAATGCTCATAATGTTCTGCAGTCTCGACTTGAGAATGTTCTCGTAACCGAAGACCGTGGACGGCGAGAGCACATTCTTCTTGCTGTCGATGTACCCGCGGACAGCCTGCGCGACTGTGAACCGGCTACGTGCGGTCTGCATATTCTGCACAAACTCCGCTGCCAGCTTTTCAGCTTCCCATCGCGTCGGTGCGGTGATGGACTTCTTCATCTTCTTTCCGTTTTCGTCAGTACCGAGGAACACCTGAACCCTCCAGTTGCCGGAGGGCATCTGTTTTGCATTTGCCATAGTATACTCCTTTTCTCAAGGCATACACCATAGCCCTCAACTACAGTATACACCATTCAGACGAAAAAGTAAAGCGAAATCGAAATCGAACTACGCAAAAGGGTACGGGAATCTCCCGACGGCGGAGCAGTGTTGCCGTCGAGGCCTCAGTTTTTCCCCGGAGAATGCAGCACAATGAAATTGAAGATTACAAAGCAACCGCAAAAATGCAAGGAACAGATGTTCTACGACTCTATTATATCAAACATTCGTTCGATTGTCAATACCGTTTTGCAAGAAAAATGAAATGCAAAGCCGCCGGTCCTCATCTGACCGGCGGCTCATTCGTGAATCTCTTTTTCAAGAAAGTCGCTTGCGGCATATTGACCGCTTTGTGATTCCTGAAATAATTACTTCGGGCAAATTCAAAAAAGACATTTTGGATTTTGCAGATAAACGTACAGTAAACCTAGCGTAACTTTCGGCTTGGCGTTTTCATGATTGCGGGCTGCTGCATTCTTTTTGTCTCTGCATCATGATCCATCGGAAATGCGGATATTCGCAATCACCCCGTTTTTTGTGTGACAGGTTTGTGAAACACCCGATTTTACGACTAAATAGATTGATGTAACCCAATATCTGTTTCGACAAGCCGTTTTCGGCTCATCAAAACAGACCGTTCCGCTAGGCTTCACTTGTTGGGCAAAGTCTGCGACCTTGACGGCAGACACCGTGCTGCACTTTTCAAATCTCTGTGCAGCACGACGACTGTTGCTCCGCAATCGGGATATCCCGAACCCTTCACTCTCACACATTTTCTTCTGAATCATTTTGACTTCGTTGCATCACCTCATAGTAATCCTTCGGCGTTTTTCTTGTCAGGATTACATACAGCGAGAACTCCTTGATCAGCACCGCCGCTTTATTTTCATAGAAACAAACCGCAACACAGTCTGCACTGTTGTTTGAAAAACTGCGACCGTTTGAGAATTTTCCCCTTGATTCGTTTCGCGTTCTTTTCCCACTCTCTGTCGCTGATCGCAATCAGATAGTCATGACAAAAGAGAAGTCCATTCAGCGAGCTGCGATCCATGAACACTTTCACCGGATCGATCTTGTTTTTTACGATTAATGTACCTTCCTTGCTGTGAACTGCTCGACCTGCTGACATGCACCGTCCGCAGATCAATGTCCGAGTGATTTGCAGCGAACACCAGAGGCTCGTTCCAGTCCTTGAAACCGAAGTCATCGAGCTTACGGACAGATGAACGCGGTCGGCGGAAACGACGGCAATGATCTGGACAGCACGGTCTTTCTCAAGGCGCTGAAAAACGGTGTGCTCATCACGCCCGCCGAGCGCATGGCAAACCCGCAGAATCAGATGCCGTTCACGCAGAATGACACGCTGACGCTCTGCATGTACGGCGGCGGCAAGCCCTGCAAATACTGCGTTTCAATGTATCTTGATCATCAGCTTGTCCGGGGCGCCTTTGACGGCTGCGATTATATCGACGTCACGCCCTTCGCAGGTACCATGTGCAAAAGGTAGTCGACCTTACAAAGCTTCAAATAGCAGACGGCGAATATCACCATGTCTATTTTATTGCGATTCCCTTCTATAAGGATCAGAACTATTCGGAACGGTATGCGCTGAAATCTACCAGCGCAGCATTGATTCGTTCGTAACAGCACCGAGTATGAAGGTCAACCGCAGTACCATGAACAAAAGGGAAACGATAACATCCCGGGCAGATGCGCCAGACAGCGCAGACATTCCCGAAAGCGACCGCCAGAGCAGAAACGGCGCTGTCTGCGGAATCTGCCCCGAAATCGCCGCTCCGATGCCGATGAGCATGACAGCCGCCGTGATCGCCGGGATTTCTTTTTTCAGTAGTTTAGCACACAGTGCGGTCAGCATTGCCGCAGATACAGCTGCCATAATCTGCATGAATGAAGCGAGCAGAATTGCCTGTCCGACCGTGATCTGCAACGCACAGCCGAAGAAACCGGTCAGGCTCTGCACCGGGATATCCCATTTCCCGAGCTGCCAACGTACCCCGAATATGCCCCATTGCAGCGCAAGACACAGCGCAGTCACCACGGCGCTCAACACAGCGGCGGTCAGCAGCTTTGCCGCCTGAATGCGCCGTTTTCCCGCTTTCGTCGGGAATAAGATCTGCTCCATGCCGCAGCCTCTGTCGCCGAGCAGAATCAGCACGGTCAGCACGGCAATGCAAAGCAGCGAGCTCCAGTTCACCGAAAAGCGCGCGATCAGGTCGCAGAGCTCGAGATCGTAGCACATGTCACCGCCTGTGTGTTCGAGTGTGCTGTAATGCGCTGAGATTTCCTGCAAAACCGCAATCTTACTCTGTGCGAGCGAGATGTTTGCGCTGAATTCGGCGTATTCGTCCGCAGTCAGGCTGTCGGGCAGGGGTGTGTTCGCATTGTTGATCTGTTCTGCAAGCTCTTCGGCAATTTCCGCCGCTGTCTCCGCGCGATAGGGTCCCGCAAAGCGCTCCGCATAGATGCGGTAGGCGTTCGTGTCGAATGTGTAATTATATGCGTGAAACCGCGCCGTCAGACAAATCAATATCTGCACGCAAACTGCCGCCGCAATGAGCCAAATCCCGCGCTGTGCGAACAGCAGCTTTCTGCATTCATACCGTGTGCAGACCGCCCGCTTCATGACGCATCATCCCCGAAATAATAAAGATAGACGTCCTCAAGAATCGGTACGCACGCGCGGGCGTTTTCCTGCGGGCAATCGTCCTGCACAATACGAACGACCGGCTGCATATCCCGGCTGATCAGGCTTGCACGCGGAAATTTGTCGAGCAGATTTTCCGCTTCCTCCGGCTCCGCGGCAATCTCCCAAACCTTGCCCTGCATATCGCCGACCAGCGCGGCAATGCTGTCGGAACGCAGCAGCTTTCCGCGTTTCAGCAAAATGACCTCGCGCGCGATTGTTTCGATATCCGAGACAATATGCGTGCAGAAAATCACAGTCATATTCTGCGCCAACCGGCTGATGAGATTGCGGAATCGGATGCGCTCTTTGGGGTCAAGTCCGGCGGTCGGCTCGTCGAGCAGCAGCACGCGCGGGCTGCCGATCAGCGCCTGTGCAAGCCCTAACCGCTGCTTCATACCGCCCGAAAACGTGCCGATCTTCTGCTTTGCCGATTCGGAAAGATGCACCGCCTCGAGCAATTCCAGACCGCGCGATTTTGCATCGTTTTTGGATAAACCTTTCAATTCGCCCATATACTGCATCAATTCGACCGTCGTGAAGCGCTTGTAAAATCCCGGGTACTGCGGCATAAAACCGAGCATGCCGCGGAAATCCGCGCCCATATCGCGGGTGCTTTTGCCGTCCCAGAGAATTGCTCCGTCAGTCGGCTCGATCAATCCCGCGATCAGATTCATCAATGTGCTCTTGCCCGCGCCGTTTGGTCCCAGCAGCGCGTAAATACCGATGCCGAGCTCTGCGGAAAAATCGGAAAGCGCCGCAAAATCGCCGTATTGTTTTGTCAGATGTTCAAATTTCAGCATGGCGCACCTCCGCATAGAAAATCCGCCCGATTAGCGTTAGGACCGCGATGAATAACACCGTAAATATCAGCGTCAGTACGATCTGCCAGACTGGATATCCGCAGACATTGACCGTTTCATAGCCGCGCAGATACTGTTCAATCTGCATGATGCAGAGCAGCCCGCCGCGGTGCATGATATCTCCCGCCGCAGATGTCTGCGCAGTCAGACCGGGCAGAAGCAGTACAGCACAAATTGCAGCCGATGCGGCGAAGATCATGAGTGTTCGCCTGCAAAACGCCGATATCACGGCGATCATCGCGACTGCGAGCACGCCACCGAGTGCAAAAACGAACCCGCGCAGCAGCACATATTCAGCAAGACTGAGCGCGAAGGGGCAGAGCGCAAATTCCGGGAAGGTCTGCAGCGGTGCACCGAGCAGCGAGAACGACAGACCGCGCCTTACCCATAGAAAGAAAAACAGCAGCCCCTGAAACAGCATTCCGAGCACCGCCGCAAACAGCATACCTGCACAGACCTTCTGTCGGAACAGCGCCGCCTTTCCCTTTTTTGCAGCATAGAGCACCTGAAACATGCCGCTTTCGTGCTCCTGCGAAAAGAGCGCACAGCAGAGCGCGAGCACCAGCAGCAAATAGAGATACTGATACACCGAATCCCCGAGCTGCATCAGCCCGAGTCCTGCGGCATTGCGATCGCACAGCGGATATGCATAGGCGCGGTTATACGCACGCACCGCTTTTTCAAGCTCACGCCGCCGATACGCGGTCGGGGCGCTTTCTGCATCGGTTTTCCATTTCCGGATCTGTCCGGCGATCTGCTCGTCGCGCGCACGAAACTGCTCCACACTGTTCAGGAGCGTGTTCATGATATTGTATCTCTCGATATCTGCGGCGGTTTCCATTTCCTGTTTCAGCATTTGGGCTGCCTCGGTATCGGGCATGCCGGCATATTGCGCCGTGATTTCACGGGACAGCCTTGCGCGCGCCTTGTCCGTATTGCTGCCGCGCATGCCGAGCGCCACAAGCGCGATCACACTGAGCACCAGCAGCACAAGCGTTTCCGTGCGGCAGATCAGCTTTTTCAGTTCGTATTTCATGATTCCACCGCCGTCAGCCTGATACGCGCCGCATTGTTTTCGGAAGATGAGATCACCAGCCGCTCCTGATATGCACCGACCGGCAGCTCCTCCAGTGCGGGCAGGGATTCGGTCTCACCGGTTTCCGGATTCATGCGGCAAATGACACCGTCACGGTAAAAATACAGCTTTCCGCCCACCAGTGCCGATTCGGTATGCGGGTCGGTTTCCGCAACCAGTGTGATGCATTCGGTTTCCGGTTCATACCGCACGATCTGTGCCTCCGTCTGACAGTAGACCGCATCGGCATCGGCAAACACACCGACACAGATCGGCAATTCAGTTTCTGCGCAGCTGCGGACCGCACCGGTTTGCAGATCGCATTCGCGCAGTCTGCCGTTTGCAGTCCAATACAGCGCACGGTCTGTCCATGTATAGCGGTAATATGCCGGCTCGACCGGAAATGTGAAGCGCAAATTCATATCAAAATCGAACAGCCAGCCCTTGTCACAGCAATGCACAAACCATGTGTCTGCATCGAGCTGTGCTGCCGCATAGATGCCGCTCTGCGTTTTATATTCGATGCCGAGCGCGTCGGTCTGCACGATATAGGCGGGAAAATCGTACAGCGCACTGTCACGGCCTCCGGCGGGCTCCCAGCGCCGCAGCGTGATGGTATCCTCTTTCAGCACCGCGTACAGAATCGCGCCATCCGCGGCAAACCAGCTCATGCCGCCCATGTCCGTATCGCCGAGAAAACGGTGCAGCCGGTACAGCGAACAGCGGCGGCTCCGGTGATCACAGAGAATCCTGCTGCAAACCGGCGCTGCATTGCCGCTCTGCGGGTCAAAGCGGTACATGACCTCGCCCGAATCGTCGACCGCGGAAAAAAGAATGCCCATATCGTCGCAAAGCAGCGGATTTTGACAGGCCATGCGTGCCGTGAGCCGATGCACCTTGCCGATGCCGCTTTGCGTTTCGTCTGCGAGCCGACCCATTGCCGCCAAACCGCTGACGGTCATCACACAGAGAGCAGCCGCGCCGCTGACAAGCAGACCCGCGCACTTCACGGCTTTTCTCCTGCAAAGCAGAGCGATGAAAAACTGATGCACTGCGGCTGCTCCGCCGCATTCAGCTCAAAAAACGCACAGGCAAATGCGGTATACCGCCCGCTGTCACACGATGCAGAAAACGGAAGATTCATCACAATATCGGTCTCCTTCATGGAGAGAGAAAGAAGCTGCTTGCCGTTCCATCCGGGAATTACGGCGCCGTCCTGCATGATGACGCAAAAGCCCGTTTTCTTTTTTGATTCCTCCGGGCTGTCATTGGCAAGCGGAAACCGAAGCGGCGTTTCCGCGGAGATATATGCAGCACCGTTTACGGGATCGGTCGGGACGTCGCTTTCCGTCACGGAAAGCGTGATCTGCTTCAGATTCTGAATCTCTGCGGCAGTTTTTCCGGCGCTGCTCACTGTCTCAACTCCCTTTAACGCGGAAGTCTGCGTCTGTTCAGCTGTTTTTCCGCCGAATGCTGCATCTGATGCAAACGGCACTTCGTATTCTGCGGCACTGCAAAGCCCCATCTGAGGAAACCAGACAAGCAGGCAAACCGTGAGCTTGTTGCCGCCCTTCTGCATCGGCACATCTTCGAGAATTAACGTGTCGGTGCTTTCCGAATTGACCGGCCGTACCAGCAGCAGGCAACCCTGCTCGCTTTGCACATTCCCCGCCGTGAAATCACAGAGCTGCCCGTTGATTGCCGCAAACACTGCAATCCTGGCATCTGCCGGCTCGACCGCAGGGTCGGTGTTCGGCGCATACACGAGCTGCACATTCAGTTTGCCTGATTCTGCGCGGCAATTCGTATCAGTAATGAATTCTCCGTCACTGTTTTTCAGATTCATGCTGACGCCGTGCGAGCGCATCAGTTCAAAACGGTTCGACCAGTCCGCCGCCAGTGAAAGCAGTTTCGGTGCGGATGCTGTTGTCTCCTGCTGTGCCGCAGTTGTCGCTTCTGCGGTCGTTTCCGTTGCCGCTTGTACCGTCGTTGTTTCCGGCACAAGCTCCGGCGTGGACTGCTGGCAGCCGCAGAGCAGCGCGCAGGCGCAAAATATGGCAGTCATTCGTTTCATGATTTTTCCTCCTGTTCCCTGTCAAGATGATACAGCACAGACTGACTTTCAGCGAAGAAATATGATTCTGCACCGTTCATAAGGATGAGATTACTTTCACCAATCTATATGACAACATTGTGTGGCGTTTTGTTACATATCATAAGAAAAACGCACACTCTGCTGTAGGTGGTCAGGATCGGGTTCTTCAGAAGAAACACTTAGAAAATAGCCATCCCGATCCAGAAATCGTTCATAAGGTCGCTGGAGCGATGCGCTTTGATTATAGTTTGCTAATAGCGCATTTGCGCCAATGAGAATACACAGGTACTCCAGTGTGATCAATAAAAAAACGAGCAGATGCCGTGAAATCGAACAGCAGCTGAGATACAGCCATTTCATTCAGCCTCACCCCCGTTTCCTTTCCGCTGCCGGGAGATTCCCGAAACCCTTTTGCAAAAGAATCGCCGCCCCTGCCGGATGGAAAAGCAGGGGCGGCTTGTGTGGAGGAAATGCTGCAACAGAGATTGGCTAGGCTTTCATACAGGGTAAAATTCTTATGTCACAATCGTGATATTATATGTGACGGTAATATAAAGCTGAGTGCCAATCGGTCCGTTATAGTTGATCTCAAGGAGTATATAGTTGTAGTAAGTCAGTATCAGATTTGCATCCGTCTGGTTGATGACATTGTCGGAATTTACGTCTGCGACCTCAAAAATGACCTGATTGTGATAATACATGCCTGCCATTCCGACAAACTGATTCGCGAGTGTAGCTCTTGTGATATTACCGTTTGATATTGCGCTCATCAGATAATTGGAATCGTTTGTATTCACCACGCCGTCACCGTTCAGATCGCCCAGAATGTAGGGAATGTATTCGCATTGTGTCTGCGTTTCGATTTCATAGTCAATATCTACATTCTGTGCTGTGCAGAACTGAGTTACTTTTATTCCGGAGACAGGGTGTGTCAGATCTGTGGCATTTGTCTTTGCCCGAAGGAAGAAAGTTGTATAAATGCCGTCATCGGTTTCATTACCAAACGAATTGGTTGTTATACCGATTATACCATTTGATGCGTTATAAAGTTTACTGACAGTCATTTGAATGTAGTCCGATGCTTCCCCCGCTAGAATCGCCCCACCTAATCCTTGATTGTCATGATATGAAGCAAGTGCATAAAAATTTGCTGTATCAATGTAAATACCAACACCAGAACCCGCATATCCAGTGTTGTGAGTCAGATAGACATCAACCATTATATCGCCTGCCTGAACAGCATCATGCCCAACATGGTTATCAAGATCAGGGTATTCGGCTGTCAGCTTACTATTCCAAGTGTCGACTTCTGATGCCAAAATAACGCGCGATGCCACAGAAAACTCAGTATCTACCGCTTTAGCTGACAGTGTTCTGAGACAACAGAACAAAATCAGGCTGGCGATTGATACAACAATCGAAAGTAGTATTTTCTTCATGATAATTCCTCCTCATGCGATGATGATGTATGTATTTGTTCGTCAGGGTTCGAGAACTCCCTTGAAACCGGAGGTCTCTGTGTAGAGATTTACAAATTCATCCATACCGATTCCGACGGTGCCGTCTATTTCGAGAAGCTGACAGTTCCAATAATAAATGACGACGATCGCATCCTTAGAATCAATGCGGTTGCGCTCATCCTTCCAGACGTCAGCAAAAGAAAGCTGATCTTCATTTAGCCTGTGCCCTAATTCCAGAAGCTCATACATGCAGAAATCTTCGATAATCAGGTTAGCGTCCTTACTGTCGATCACTCCGTCGAGAGTCACGTCGCCGGTATCGTACAGAGACAGATCGGAGCCCAAAGCATACACCGGCTCATTGTAGTCACTCGTGTTGATAACCTCTGCAAACGAGCTCACGCTCATTGCAGAGACGGTCATCGCTGCGGCAAGCAGCACAGAAATCAGCTTTTTCATATTACAGACCCTCTTTTCATATTGATTCTCTATAAGCCGTATCTCCGGCGTTCCATGCTGCAAAGAACTCCTCTGCATTCATCTCACCGCCGATGAGCTTATAGTTTGCATACCTCAGAACGGCATTGGCATCACAAACGTCAATTTCAACATAGAGTGATGGGTGTATCGTCGTATCGACATTTGCAAACGAGCGCTGAACATCATTCAGCGTATGCCCCATTTTTATGAGAGAATAGCCGTTGAATTCATAAGCGATCAGTGTTGCATCTTTTGCATCCACTTTTCCGTCCAGATTCACGTCGCCGGGTTCGTAGAGAGACAAGTCCTCACCTAAAGCGTATACCGGCAGTGCATTGATGCTGTTCAAAAGCTCCTCCGGGAGCATCACGTCACGTTCGTCACCCTCCGCAAACGCGCTCACGCTCATTGCAGAGACGGTCATCGCTGCGGCAAGCAGCACAGAAATCAGCCTTTTCATAGTAAATTCTCCTTTCAGAATCGTCGGGCGGAATCGGACATCTGCCGCTCCCGCGCAGCGGGCAGCCCCACGGCGCAAAGGGGGGCAGAAAGCGGCAGAGGTCACAGCGGTGCCGCGGCAGCTTCGGAGCGCGGCTGCTCCGTTTCAGGGCGGTCATAGGCATCATCCTTTCTTCACTGTCGCTGCGGTTCGGCATCAAGCCACCCAGACGGAGTTGGTCGTGACCGTGATGCTCTCGGTGTCCGGGAAGAACCAGCCGGTTTCCTTCGCATAGAAGGTGAGCTCAACGCGGTAATAATAGCCGCCGGGGACCGCAACCAGGAAATTGCTCAGGGAATACTTGTTTTTGTTTTCCGCAAGCTGGTCGCTCGGCTCAAAGTAGTTTGACCAGCTTCCCGTGCCGCTCGCACTCTGCTGGATCTTGATGTCCTTAAAGCCGATCTTTGCCATCACTGCGTTTGCCGTAACAGACGCATTGAGCAAGACGCGCTTGCTGCCGGAGCTCAGGGTCGCGCCATAGTGCTCGATCAGTCCGACGGAATCGGGGCTCGCCGGGCTTTCTTCGCCGTCCGCAGCCAGTGCATGAACCGGGAAGCAGAACATCATGACCGCTGCCATCAGCATCACCAATGCTTTTTTGAACCACTTCATCGCTTTCACCTCCTTGCTGTTTTCTGTTCCTGTTTGCCCCTCTGATAATACAATGTCTGGAACACCCCCACTTTCCGATAATTATCCAAACTTTGTATCATTGCACAAAAATCCTTAATTTTAGCATTGTCTGATTGTACATCATTTCATCCGAACATACTGCACAGAATATGCTCCGCTTCTGCAGGGTCCAAATTGTGTGTGCCGAAATAGTAGACTGTGTTATTCAGCAGAAACATTGCTTTGTATTGCTGATCCTCCTTTGACACCGTGACGGTCACGCCCTGAAGCTCCAGCTCCGAAACATTATGCGTATCTGAGGGAATGCCCCAGCCCTGCATCGGAACAGCATCCGCGTCCTCATAGTAGCGATAAATAATGATGATCTGTTTTTTGGCGTTTCTATAGTAGAAATCGAGATACTGCTCTTCATCCGTCTCGTCATGATTAATATATTCCGTCTCAAATCCTTCCGGGCGGTACTGCGGCACCAGCGGAGAAAATCCGTACTTTTCGCACTCGCTCCGGATGCCGAAGGGGTCTTCGGATTGCGCGATATCCAGAGATTTCGTCTGTTTGTCTTCATCGGAGAATTCCAGCACAACGCTGCGATCAAAGAACGTATAAACATGCTTCAAAATCCCAACACCCGTTGCGTGCAGCATCCAGCTGTTTACACCGAACAGCATCGCCGCACAGGCGCAAGCCGCAGCGATCCGCCGGACCCAGCTTCTCCGGAATATGGGCGTCCGCTTTGCCGCGCAGACCCGAAGCGTCCGATCCAGTCCCTGCCGGATCGCCTGTTCCTGCTGCTCCTGCGTCATGCTTTCGTCCATGACCGCAGCGGAAAGCGCGTCGATCCGGTCGTAATCCCATTCCCCCTCCGGCTTCTGCAGTTCCTGCTCCAGCATTTCCCTGAGCATCTCGATATCTGCTTCCCGGGTGTTGTTCCGTTCATTGTTCTGCATAGCTGCACCCTCCTTTGGCAATCGTTTCATTTGGTCCTCCTGATAATACAATGTCTGCAGACCCTTCAGTTTCCGACAAAAATCTAAACTTCGTAGAAATTATCCAAAATTTTCTTTTTGATCCGCTCGATTTTGTAGTATAATTCCCTCATGCTCATGCCGTACCGCGCTGCGACCGCTTTCCGGCTGCCGTATTCGGCGGAATAGTATTCGGTCAGCAGCTGCATCTCCTCCTCCGTGAGAATGCTCCTCAGCCGTTCCGCCGGCGTCTCAAGCATCAGCGAGGACATTCCGCCGTCATCCGGCAGCACAACATCGTCCAGCTGCACATGCCTGTGCCTCTGCTCCTTCCGCAGATAATTGCAGATGACACGTTCCGCAGTGCGCAGCAGCCATGTCCGGAGATTTTCCGTTTCGGTGAGAGAATCATACTTCTGAATCAGAATCAGGAAGACCTCCTGCGCGCAGTCCTCTGCTGCCTGTTTGCTGCATCCGAGCCGCGCAAAGCAAAACCGATATACAGCCGGATAGTATTCCCGGATCAGTTCATCGATCTGCTCATCCTGCTTCATGCTGTGCCTCCCCCCTTTCGGAAAAATCGACACCATTGTATCACAGACGACTGAAAAAGTCAAGCAAAAAAAACATAACACCTTGCATTCAGATCATCACATATGGAGCTGAAAAAGCCCGACGATTCACGAAAAATCGCCGGGCAAAGGTCAGTTTCAGTTTGTGCAAGAGCGAGCACGTTGTCGAAATCATAACGGAAAAAGCAGATTTTCACGGGAACTGCTTTGAATTGCCGTCAATAAGCTATGCTTGTGCTTTTTCTCATGTTTACGCGAGTTTCCATTGGTGAATGAGGGCTGGTGTATGCAAATCGTGTGAACTGTTCATGGGAACTTGCGTGGGAACTGCGTGTGCAAATCCTTGCAAATGAGTGCAATATCTTGCTCAAATTTGCAATATTTTGCACTGGTGATTGTAGTAAAAGCATCGCACCTGCTCGGTTTTTACGAATTTACGCATTTTTCGAGTCTGAAGCCGGTTTGGGGCAGCGCCCCATTATCAATCCGCCGGAGGCACTTCATTACAAAAACGACGACGGCTCGGCGTTGGAGAGCAGCATGCCGGGGTTGTTCTTGATGCGGCGGTAGAGCTCGGCGGGGAGACTGCGCTGCAGCAGACGCATGGTCTCAGTGAAGCGGAGCGGCTCGTCGATCGGGTGTGCGCCCGTCGCCACAAAATGCGCGTACTGGTTCGCGAGCAGATAGAGCGACAGCTTGCGGTACTCCGGATTCAGCAGTCCGTCGATCGAGATCTGCAGCAGAATGCCTGCCTGCCGGAGCGTCAGCCAGTCCTCCGGCGACCAGAAATCGAAGTGGCGTTCGATATCGACTGCCACCGGACAGAGCCCGCTGACGATCCGCAGCCGCGAAAGCGCCTCGCAGAATTCCTCGGTGATCGGCTGTGTCGGCAGATCGACCAGCAGATACTGCGATTTGCCGAGTGCGAACGGCTGCAGCCCGCGCAGATCGTCCATGCAGTATTGCAGCGGCAGCACGGCTGCGGGCACGAGCACCGTGTTCAGTCCGGCTGCGTTCGATGCCTCAATCAGTGCATTGCGCTGTGCGAAAAACTGCTCCCGCGACTGGAGCTCCGGCTGGAAAAACGGCGCTGCTGCTGCGGTTTTGATATTGCTCCGCCGAAAAACGGCAATGCGCTCGGCAGCCTGCTCATGGCTCAGGGCGCCGCTGTTTATGACCGGCATGTCCGGCAGAATATTTGCGTAGATGTCGACGTAAAAGTTCATGTGGCGGCGGCTCCCTTTCTGCTAAATATATCTCCATCTTTATTGTAGCACAAATTGGACAGAATGTCAACAATCTATGGATAATTTATGAACGCTAAAACGGATTTTTTTCGCGCCCGGCAAATATTGCTAAAATGGAAACATTTATGAATTGACATTTCCGCGGCGTTTTGCTATGATAGAGACACGGGAGCTGCTCCCGCAGACTTGAAAGGAGATGGTTTTCATGAAGCTGCGCAGATGCTTGACTGTGCTGCTCGCAGGCGCCGTGCTGCTGACGGGAATCCGGATGCGCCCGGTGCAGACGGCAGCACAGGCGGTCAGCTACGGCAGTGAGACCGCGGCGCGCTATGCAGAGCAGGTCGCGCAGATCGTCAACCGCGAGCGTGCTGCCTACGGGCTTGCCCCGCTGGTCTGCTCAGATACGCTCAGCGCGCCCGCACAGGTCCGCGCGCAGGAGATCCAGTCGGTGTTTTCGCACACGCGCCCGAACGGGCAGAGCTGCTTTACGGCGCTCAATGAGGCGGGCATCCGCTATACCTATGCAGGCGAGAATATCGCCTACGGACAGCGCGATCCCGAGGCGGTCATGGACGCATGGATGCACTCGGAGGGGCACCGCGCCAACATCCTCAGCGACCGCGTGACGCATATCGGCGTCGGTGTGACCGAGCGCGGCGGGGTGTACTACTGGACGCAGTTCTTTGCGGCGTCCGGTCAGCTTGAGACGGGCACGCAGACCACTGCACCGGCGGTCATGACACAGCGCATTACGTCCGCGGCGCAGACTGTCACGACGGTGACGCAGATGACCGAGGCAGTCCCCGCCGCAACCGAAGCGCCGGAAGCCGGCACTGTCTGCGGCTGGCAGGCGATGCTGGAGCGGCTCTGCGAAATGCTCGGGCTGGACTGCAGCGCGCGGCGGCAGTAGAAAAAGCGGTATCTCCGATGGATTTATATTGAGGGCTCCTCCCTCAAACTCCCGCCAAAGGGCTGCCAGCCCTTTGGAATCCCATTACGGATTGAATATCATGGGATGCATGAGAGACACTGAATCTGCAATGTCGATCCGTCACTGCAATACCGTACTGGCTCCCTGTTTGCTTCGGCAGCAGGGAGCTTTTGCTGCGCGGTCCGTGTGCCGTTCGCATTCTGCTTGACAGAATCGCGGTTGTCCGGTATAATATAAGATGTATCAGGCGCGGCTCCGACCGCGTAATGCAGAAGGTGAAGGAACATCATGATCAATATTGCAGTTGCACAGTCCGGCGGTCCGACCTGCGCGATCAATGCATCGCTGCTCGGCGTCTTCCGCGAGGCGCTCCGTGAGCCGTCCATCGACGCGATCTTCGGCTCGATCAACGGCATTGAGGGCATCATCGAGAACCATCTGGTCGACCTCAAATCCATGCTGCTCTCCGATGACGACATGGAGCTGCTGCGGCAGACCCCCTCGACCGTGCTCGGCTCCTGCCGCTATAAGCTGCCCGACCGGCACGAGGACGATTCGACCTACGTGAAAATTGCGGAGACGCTCCGTCAGCGCAATATCGGCGCATTTTTCTACATCGGCGGCAACGATTCGCAGGATACGGTCGACAAGCTCTCGGCGTATTTCACCGAGGTCGGGCTCGACGTCAAGACCATCGGCATCCCGAAGACGATCGACAATGACCTCTGCGTGACCGACCACACACCGGGCTTCGGGTCCGCGGCGAAATATGTCGCCACGACCATGCACGAGATCACCCGCGACAGCATCGTCTATTCGATCCCGTCGGTGACGATCGTCGAGATCATGGGGCGTCACGCGGGCTGGCTGACCGCTTCGAGCGCCGTGCTGCACAGCATGGGCGAGACCGCGCCGCATTTGGTCTATGTGCCCGAGGCGGATTTCACGATTGATGGCTTTATCTCCGACGTGCGGCAGGAGATGTCCAAGCACAAGGCGGTGATCGTCGCGGTGTCTGAGGGCATTCCCGTCCCCGAGGGCGTGCAGAGCGGTCTGGTCGATCAGTTCGGGCACAAATATCTCTCCGGCATCGGAAAATATCTCGAGAACACCGTGCGCCGCGAGATCGGCTGCAAGGTGCGCTCGATCGAGCTGAACGTCATGCAGCGCTGCTCGTCGCATCTCTGCTCCAGGACCGATATCGACGAGGCAGAGCGCGTCGCGGAGGCTGCCGTGCGCTGTGCACTCTCCGGCGAGACCGGCAAGTGCATGGTCTTCCGGCGTGTGGCTGACAAGCCGTATACCGTCGTGATCGAGACCGCAGACGCCTCGCAGGTCGCGAACAAGGAGAAATTCCTGCCCGCCTCCTTCATCAATCCCGCGGGCAACAACATCACCAATGCCGCGCTCGATTACTTCCTGCCGCTGATGCAGGGCGAGCTGTCGCTGATCATGGAGCACGGCATCCCGAAGCATTTTGCGATCCATGAGTCGGTGCTGAAATGAGCAGATACAGGATCATTTCGGCGCTGCTGGCAATGAGCCTGTTCCTCGGCGGCTGCGGCATGCTCACGCCGATCGGGGACAGCGCGGAGCCCTCGTCGGGCGGAGAGAGCAGCAGCGGCAGCACAGGCTCGTCCGCGGCGGAGACCTCCGCTGCACAGACGGAGACGACGCCGCAGCCGCAGCGGTCGCCCGCAGAGCTTCTGGCAGAGCAGGCGGCGGGCGTGACAAGCATCCTGCCGATGAACGCGGAATTCCTTGCTTGGTGCACCGAGCATGCAGCGCCCGGATTTGCGGAGCGGCTCTCGGCGGCACTCACCGCGGGCAGCTATTCCGACGCGGATTTCTACGCGCTCTCCGGGATGACCGCAAAGGCGGCAAACGACCTCTTTTCCGGTGAAGCAGAGCGCGCCGACAATATCCATGTGCTCGACGGCGACGGGCAGCCCGGCATCAGCATGACCTTCACCGGCGATATCAGCTTTGCCGACAACTGGACCGTCATGCAATACTGCAAAACGACCGAGAACGGCATCACCGACTGCATTTCGCCGTTTCTGGTCGACCGGCTGCGCGCATCGGATATCTCCTGCATCAACAACGAATTCTGCTTCTCCGACCGCGGCACGCCGATGGCGGGCAAGATGTATACCTTCCGCGCCGCGACACAGCATGTGGAGCTCTATCACACACTCGGCACCGATATCGTCGACCTCGCGAACAATCACTGCTTCGATTTCGGCGCGCAGGCATTCCTCGACACGCTCGATACGCTCGACGGTGCGGGCATTCAGCGCATGGGCGGCGGACGTGACCTCGCGGAGGCGTCCAAGCCCGTGTATTACATCATCGAGGGGAAGAAGATCGCGTTTGTTGCCGCGACGAGAGCCGAAAAGAACATCATGACGCCCGAGGCGACCGACAGCAGCCCCGGCGTGCTCCGCTGCTATGACCCGACGCGCTTCCTCGCGGTCATCAAGGAGGCAAAGGCGCAGGCGGACTATGTGATCGCGAACCTGCACTGGGGCACCGAGAACAGTCACGCGCTCGAGCAGGTGCAGATCAGCACGGCAAAGCAGTATATCGACGCGGGCGCCGACCTGATCATCGGGGCGCATGCGCACTGCCTGCAGGGCATCGAATACTACAAGCATGTCCCGATCGTCTATAATCTCGGCAATTTCTGGTTCAGTCACTACGACATCGACACCGGGCTGCTCTGGGTCAATCTGACCGAGGCGGGCAGCACGGAGCTGACCTTCTACCCCGCGACACAGCGCGACTGCAAGACGACCTATGTCGGCGGCGAGGCGGAGGGCGACCGCATTCTGCAGTGTATGCGCGATTATTCCATCAATGCGGATTTCGCCGCAGACGGCACCGTCACAGAGCAATGATCAGAGCCCCGGAGCATCATTTGCTTCGGGGCTCAGTCTGTGATTCTGTGTTTCTCAGAGCTTTGCTGCGATCTCTGACAAGCGCTGTAAGCGGTGGTGCACGCCCGAACGCGAGAGCGGCGGATGCAGCAGTGCGCCGAGGTCGCGCAGGCTCATGTCAGGCTCCTCAAGCCGGAGACGGGCGATCTCCTGCAGATCGTCGGGCAGCGACGCAATGCCGACGGACTGCTGGATCCGCAGAATATCCTCTGCCTGCCGGTTGCCTGCCGCGACTGCCTTGTCGATATTTGCCATGTCGCAGTTCAGGCGGCGGTTCGTCTGGCTGCGCATGCTCCGCATCACCTGCTGATTGATCAGCTCGAAATTCGCATCCAGCGCGCCGAGATAGGCGAGCAGGTCGCCGATCTGCTCATTCTGCTTGAGATAGAGCAGCAGACCGCTGCGCCGCGGGGTCGATTTGAACTGGATCTCCGGCTGCCCCATCTCGGTGAGTGCCTGTATCAGTGCCGCGCCGACGGTCGGGTCGGGCAGCAGAATTTCGAGATGATAGCCGTTTGCCGGGTCGGTGACGCTCCCGCACGAGACAAACAGCCCTGCCGCGATCTCCCGCAGATTCGCCTGCGTGATGACCGCCGCACGGTTTTCCGGGTCGATGCCGAGTGCGTCTGTCAGGGCGCGCACCGTGCGGATGCCCGTCAGCGAGAAGGTCCACAGCGGCAGGCTCTTTGCGCGCGTGCGGTATTCGGTGTCGGGAAGGGCTTTGGGGCAGACCGTCTGCAGCAGCTTCGGAAACAGCGCCGCAAACGCCGTGCATTCGGTCTGCACGGTGATCTCGCCCGCGGTGAAATGCCGCGCCCCGAGCAGCACGCCCGTCAGAAAGCTGCGGCATTCCGCCGGTGTGCGGACCGTGCCGCAGATCTCCGTTTTCGCTTCGTTGGAAAAGCTCGGCATACCCTCACCTCGTCATTTGCGGTCTTTCTTGTAATCGCGGTGGTGCGTGAAAATGTGCATGCCCTGCCGGCGCAGCTCCGCCGACACCAGCTCTGCGAAGGTCACGGAGCGGTGCCGCCCGCCGGTGCAGCCGAACGCGACAACGAGCTGTGTTCTGCCTTCGCGGATGTAGAGCGGGATCAGGAATTTCAGCAGCCCGGTCACGCGCTCGAAATATTCCGTTGAATCGGGCGAATTCATGACATAATCCTGCACGCAGGTCTCGACGCCGGTGTGCTCCTTGAGCTCCTCGATGTAATAGGGATTCGGCAGGCAGCGCATGTCAAAGACGAGGTCTGCCTCGAGCGGTGCGCCGTGCTTAAAGCCGAAGCTCATGACCTGAATCATCATCGCGTCGGTGATGTGCGGCGTGAACAGATTTTTGATCTGATCCTTGAGCTGCTGTGCGGAGGTCATCGAGGAATCGAGCAGGAAATCTGCCGATGCACGGATCGGCTGCAGATGCGACTGCTCATAGCGGATCGCAGACATCAGATCGCCCTCGAAGCGCTGCGCCAGCGGATGACTGCGCCGCTGGGTGCGGAAACGCTTCAGCACGACATCCTCCGACGCCTCCAGACAGAGCAGCCGGCAGCGCACCTCGTCGTGCAGCTCCTTTTTCATGGCGCGGTATGCCTCGGCGAGCTCCGAATAGCGGTCACAGGAGCGGATATCGACGACGGCTGCCACGCGCGCGAATCTGCCGTCCTTATCGCGGCAGCGCAGCACAAATTCCCGCATGTAAAACAGCGGCAGATTGTCGACAACATAGTAGCCGATATCCTCCAGCGCGTCGATGGCACAGGTCTTGCCTGCGCCCGCCATGCCGGTGACAACGATCAGTTCCATCATGGCAGTTTTCGGTGCGTTGTGCGCACCATCCTCCTTTTTTCGGGGTGTATCCTGCAGCGCGGCGCGTCAGAGCAGCTCCGGCTCCAGCTCCAGACGGTAGCCGGTCTGTGCGAACACAGTCTCCTGCACATGCCGGCAGACCGCCATGATATCGGCGAAGGTCGCGCCGCCGCGGTTGATGACGAAGCCCGCGTGCTTCTCGCTGACCTGCGCGCCGCCGACGCGGTAGCCCTTGAGCCCGCATTCGTCGATCAGCTTCGAGGCGTAGGCGTTCTCGGCGGGGCGCTTGAAGGTGCTGCCCGCGCTCGGAAATTCCAGCGGCTGCTTTGCCTGCCGCCTGCCGAGCAGCTCGTGCATGTTTGCGCGGATCGCTTCGGGGTCGCCGGGCGTCAGCCGGACAGAGGCTTTGAGAATGATCCGGTCCGGATGCTCCATGAAGACCGAGTGCCGGTAGCTGAGGGAAAGATCTTCAGCGGAGAGCGTGCGCACATCGCCTGCTTCGTCGAGTATCGTGACCGCAGTGAGCACCTGCGACATTTCTCCGCCGTAGGCGCCCGCGTTCATGAAGACCGCGCCGCCGACCGTGCCGGGGATGCCGTATGCGAATTCGAGCCCGGCGAGCGAATGATTCAGCGCTGCGAGACAGAGGTGCTTGAGCGATACGCCCGCGCCCGCGGTGAGAATGTCACCGTCGCAGGTGATCTCTGAGCTCAGCGCGCCGCCGAGCACGAGCACCGCGCCGGCAAATCCGGTGTCGCGGCAGAGCAGATTGCTGCCGCGCCCGATCAGACGGTGCGGGATGCGGTTTGTCCGCAGCCACTGCAGAATATGCTGCACGGCGGGGATATCCGGCACCGTGACAAATGCCGCACAGGGTCCGCCGACCTTGAAGGTCGTGTGTGCCGAGAGCGGTTCCTCCGGAATCAGCTCGGCGCCGCATTGCCGGCAGTGCTCTGCCAGCGTTTCGAGATCCAGCATCGGGAATCTCCTTTCAGTCTGTTTCAAATTGGATGCCGCGCTTTTCTGCGGCGATCGCCATGATGCGGTCTGCATCGAGGCTGTAATTCAGCGCATCGGGGAAGCCGATCTCACGCAGGACCTGCTCTGCCAGCGGCGTTTTGCCGACCAGCCCCGCAAAATGCGCGTCGGTGTTGACGACGACCGGCACCTGCAGATCGCGGCAGAGCGCGTAGAAGCGATAGGCGTTTTCGAGGGCGGCGGGCTTCCAGCGCAGCGAGCTCTCGTTGATCTCGACGAGCTTTCCCGCATCGCGGATCGCCCGGACAACCGCCTCATAATCGCAGGGAAACATCGCAGTGGTCGGGTGCCCGATCACGTCGACGAGCGGATTTTCGCAAAGGCGCAGATAGCCCTGTGTGACCGTCTCAGGCGTGCGCTCGAAGCGGACACATGCGGTGTGATAGGACGCGACGACCCATTCGCAGAAGGACAGCTCGTGTTCGTCCATGTCGAGACTGCCGTATTCGTCCATGATATTCGCTTCGACGCCGTAGAGCATGTGAACGCCGTTGAGGCGGCGGGGGAGCACCTTGTAGTTGTGAAAATGCCAGAGATGCGGCGCATCCGGGCTGCCCGGTCCGTGGTCGGTGATGCCGAGCAGCCTGACGCCGATTTCAGCGGCTGCTGCTGCCATCTCCGTGACGGTCGAATAGGCATGCGTGGACGCGACCGTGTGTGTGTGAAGGTCTGCCTGTATCTGCATACGCACCTCAGAACTGGTCAAAATCCTTGACCGTTTCCGTGCCCTGCATATCCTCGAGCCCGAGCTGGTGCAGCAGCTCCTGTGTGGCGTTGTAGCCCATCTTCTTCTGGCGCGAATTCATCGCGGCGACCTCCATGATGACCGCGGTATTTCTGCCGGGCTTGACCGGGATCGTCATGGCGGGGACCTTGACGCCGAGGATGTTGGCATACTGCTCATCGACGCCCATGCGGTCGTAGACCTTGTTGGAATCCCACGGCTCGAGCTCGATGATCATGTCGATCTCCTGCTGGAGCTTGACCGCGCCCATGCCGAACAGTCTGCGGACATTGATGATGCCGATGCCGCGCAGCTCGAGGAAGTGACGGATGTTCTCCGGGGAGGTGCCGACCAGATTGGTGTTGGAGACCTTGCGGATCTCGACGGCATCGTCCGCGACAAGGCGGTGGCCGCGCTTGACCAGCTCGATCGCGCACTCGCTCTTGCCGACGCCGCTCTCACCGGTGATGAGGATGCCCTCGCCGTAAATCTCGATCAGCACGCCGTGTCTGGTGACGCGCGGCGCGAGGTGCAGGTTGAGGAAGGAGAGCAGATTCGATGTGAAATGCGAGGTCGATTCGGAGGTGCGCAGAACGGGCACCTTGTATTTCTGGGCGAGCGTGAGCATCTCTGCAAAGCAGGGGAGCCCGCGGCTCAGGCAGAGCGCCTTGATATGCTGTGCAAAAAGCGCCTCGACATGCGAGACACGCTCGTTTTCGTCGATGGTCGACAGATAGGCAAACTCCATCTTGCCGATGATCTGGATGCGCTCGGGGTTGAAATACTCATAGAAGCCCATGAGCTGCAGACCGGGGCGCGTGATGTCGTTTTCGGTGACGAGGATTTTTTCGGGGTCCTCCGGCATGCTGAGCACTTCCAGCCGGAATTCGTCAATGATCTGCTTGAGGGTTACGGAAAAGTTTTCGGCCATGATGCCGCCTCCTTTGTTATGGTATGAGTCCGCTTTCTATATCATACCACAAAATGCACAAAAAAGCAAGCCCGACAGAGAAAATATAGAAAAATATGCCGCCGATGCGGTGCAAAACTGTAGAGGATACACATGGAAGGCGCCCGACGCCGCGCTGAATCGGGCTGGAGGGAGGGAGCCGAGTGAGAAGTGAGGAGTGAGAAGTGAGGAGCGGTTCCGTCCATTCCGGCTCTGCTGCCGGATTGCAGACGCAGCACATGCCGCAGTGCCGCACGTCAGACCGGAATCGCAAAATGCCGGGCAGGACAAAAAACAGCGGAATCCGCGCAAATCGGGATTCCGCTGTTCTGCTGCATTGCGGTGTTATTCGCTGATTTTGGTGTAGGTGACGCCGCTGATCTCGACGCCGGTGATCTGCCGCACGTCGATGAAGCCGGTAAAGGATTTCGGGTTGCGCGAATGGAACGTGACCCCGTCGATCGTCTCGTAGAAGCGTGCGTTGACCCAGTGGAAGCGCTGTCCGCTCATGGTGCCGCCCTGCGTCATCTGATCGGTGTAGGTCGGGATGCGCGCTTCGCTGTCTTTGCCGTCAGCGCGCAGCAGCCGGATTTTGCTGATATCGGAGAACGGGAATCCGGTATTGCGGAAGAGCTCGAAGCCTGACATCTGCATGGTGTCGCCGTTGTCTGCTGCCAGCGTGATGACCGGGATATTCTGCACGATCGGGAAGGTGATCTCCAGCCCGTCGGTGAGGGTGTTGTGCTCGTCGTGGACCGTACCCCTGCCGACCTGCTCCGGGTCGCTGTAATAGATGCTTTCTGCGCGGTGCCCCTGCGGCACGCTGTATTTCTCAGACCAGTGCTTGAACACGAAGGTCGCTTCGGTTGCGCCGGGATCGCCGTCGGGCAGAATCTGAATGTCGTAGGTGACCCACGCCTGTTCGCCGGAAAGCTGCACATGCTGCGTGTTCACCCATGCGTTCTTGAAGGCGTCTTCGCCGTCGGAATTGATGACGCCCTTCTCGCAGGAGAAATCGAGCTCGTTCTTCCAGTCGATCTGCTGCCCGCGTTCGGCGGGGGAGAAGGTCGTCAGCATCAGCGCACGGCTGCCGTCGCAGAGCACTGCCTCGACGGTCGCGTTGACGGTGCCGTTCGTGTAGGTTTTGGGTTCGAGCGTCATCATGGTCTCGAGCCGTGTTGTGCCGAGCTCGCCGAACTGTGCCGCCGCGAATTTCTTGTTATAGCGCAGTGCGCCGGAAACTGCCGCAGCCGTCGCACAGACTGCGACTGCCGCAGCCGCCGCTGCCGCAAACACGCGCATTCGCTTCGTGATGCGCGGATGCCTGCGGATGCCCATTTGCCGGATCACCGATGTTTCGCATGCGGCGGCAGCATCGGGGCGTTCCGCGGGCTGCTCCGGTTCCAGCCCGGAGAGATAATCGTAAAATTCAGTCATATCGCATCCTCCTCCAGTTGTTTGCGCAGGCGCTGCTTGGAGCGGTAGAGTATATTGTCGATCTGCTTTTCCGTCAGCGAAAACCGCTTTGCCAGCGACCGCATGGACTCCATGTAGTAATATTTGCGCACGAAGATCTCACGGTCGGGCTCCTTCAGCGTCATCACGGCGCGCTGCAGGGCTTCTGCGTCGGCGCGCTTTTCCAGCGCGAGAATGACGTCGGTGTCGTCGGTGAGGTCCTCCGGCAGCGCTTCTGCACGCGGAATGCCGGCGGTCAGTGCGCGATACCGCGAAAGCGCCTGATTCCGTGCGACCGTGCAGAGATAGGCGCGCAGGCGGTCGGGAGCTTCGAGGCGGTCGAGCGTGCGCCAGAGCTGCAGAAAGCTGTCGTTGACGCATTCCTCGGCGTCCTCGGGCGTGCGGCGCAGGATCGCGCTGCAGATGCTGTGCACCAGCGTATAATACTGCCGGATGCAGGCGCGCATGCCTGCCTCGGCGTCGCGGCGCAGCAGCTGAACAAGTGCTGCATCGTCCAAGCGGCTCCCTCCTCTCCTGCGAATGGTCCATTCACTTTATCAGACGCATGAAAGCGCGGAATTCCTCACCCGCTGCAAAAAATATTTCGGATGCAAAAACCGGACGGCTCGATGAAAGCCGTCCGGTTGCTTGTATCAGATATCAGCCTGTGGTGGTCTCGTCAGTGATCTGATCGATCTCGTTCTTGGTGGTCGTGGTTGCGGGCGTGTCAGCGCCCTCGTTCTTCACGGTGTCGGTCTCAACATCGACCGTGTTCGCAGCGGCGTCATACTTGATCTCCATCGGCTTGCCGTCCTTGTCGAGGAAGGTGAGGTTGTCGATGTAGATATCCGCATTGATCGCGGTGCCCCATCTCATGATGAAGAGGTTCTGGTCGTGTGCGATATCGACCTCAGCGCCGTCCTTGTCGTAGTAGGTCGTCTCCTTGGAGGCGTAGCCGTTCGCCGGGAGCAGTGCCGGGATATCGGTCTCCTCGCGCCATGTGTGATAGGAATTCTGCCAATCCTCAAAGCTGTACTCGTGATGGTTTGCCCAGTCGTTCTGGATCAGGTTGCCTTCCTTGTCGTAGCCCTTGCCTGCTGCGATGTTGCCGCCCAGTGCGCCGCCCATCCAGCCGACGACATAGCCCTGCGAGCCGTCCTCGAAGGTGAAGGGGGAGCGTGCTGCAAAGGTCAGGTCCACGGAGATGTGACCGATCTTGCCGACATTCTCCTCGCCGAGCAGTGCCGCCAGATCAAACTTGACCTTCGGGACATCGTAATCCTTGTCCTCCTTGCCCTCTGCCTTCTTGACGCGGACGCGGAGCTTCTGGTCGCCGTCGAGGTTGACGACTGCGAATTCGATCGGTGCTGCGCCGGAATCCATGACAGCCTCAGCGGTGTAGAGCGAAGCGGTGTCAAAGGTGATCGCGCCGTCCATCGGCTTCGGCGGAGCCTCGGTCGTTGCGGTGGTTGCGGACGTCGTCGTTGCCTCGGTGGTCGCTGCGGTGGTGGTGGTTTCCGCCTTGGAATCCTCCGCCTTGGAATCCGCCGCCTTGGAGCTGCTGTCGGCAGCCGTGCTGGAAGAGTCGCCGCATGCGCTCACTGCACCCATGATGCACAGTGCAGAGAGCAGAGCCAGTGCTTTCTTGAATTTCATGGTGTTTTCCTCCCTGTAAAATAGATATTACCCGAATGTGTCACAATCTTCAAAATGAATGCCCCCTGCGAGCTGCAAAGGGCATTCAGATTGTCAATTTGCCGTGTGCTTCGCGGAATCAGTGCTTCTTGCGGGCTGCGATTGCTGCTGCGCCTGCGAGAGCCAGACCTGCAACTGCCATGCCGACACCTGCGTCACCGGTGTTGGTGCCGGTGGTCTGGGTGTTCTTCTTGCCGCCGTCTGCATTGCCGTCATCTTTCTTGGACTCCTCAGCCTTGCTCTCCTCAGCCTTGGACTCTTCAGCCTTGCTCTCCTCAGCCTTGGACTCCTCAGCCTTGCTGGACTCTGCTGCTGCGCCGAACTCGTTGCCGTTCTCATCGACCAGAACGATAGAATCGACGGAGAAATCAGAGCCCCACCAAGTGGAAACGAAGCCCTCGGTGTAGGTGTCAGCCTCGACAAAGATTGCCTTGCCTGCGTTCATGGTGATGGTGAACTTGCCGTTGGAGCCGGAGATGGTCACGCCGTCGGTGTTCTTTGCATCGGTGCCCTCACCGGTGATGCCCCACTCATACTGACCCCAGCCGATGGTATCCGCATTGGCGATGATGCCGCCGCCTGCGCCGGAAGACTCCCAGCCGTCAGCCATGGTAATGGTTGCCTTCAGACCGTATGCCTTGAGCTTGTTTGCATCGTCAGCAAAATCAACCTTGTAGTTTGCCTCGGCGTTTGCGTTGGTGATGGTCTTCTCAGCGAAAGCCGGGACTGCCATTGCGGAGACTGTGATTGCGCAAGCTGCGACGCTTGCCAGAACAGACTTGAATTTCATCGTAACATTCCTCCATTGTTCAGAGCTTGCCTTGCTGTACGCACGGCGCTCAATTTATAAGTCCATTATAGCACTCTTGCTGCAAAAAAGTCCATACCTAAACCCGCCAAAGATGATTGTTGAAAACTGTTGACAAACCGTTGAAATGCACAAAAATAAACAAGAATCCGCATCCTTCAAGCCGATTATCCGGCATTCTCCAGAAAAATGCCGATCACTCGTTTCATCAGATCAATCGAAAGCTCGCCCTTTTTCAGCCGCACCGCGACGAAATACGGCGGTCGGTCGGCGTTGAAGGTGATGCGGTCGTAGAAGGCGCGCATCAGCCCGGTGACCTGCTTTCCGCTGGGCTGCGTGACATAGAAAAAGAGTGCGCCGCGCTTCTGCGAGATCTCTGTGATGCCGAGACGTCCGGCGGTGTTGCGCAGCAGTGCCGCGTCGATGAGATTGAGCAGGCTCACCGGCGGTTCGCCGAAGCGGTCGATCAGCTCGTCGACCAGATCGGAGCGGTCGGTGTCCGTCTGCACGAGCGCAATGCGGCGATAGATCTCAAGCCGCGAGGTCATGCTGCCGATATAGTCCTCGGGGATGTGCGCCTCGACCTGAATATCGACATTGCAGGCGGGTGCCTCCTTCGGCGCTTCGCCCTTTTCCTCTGCAATCGCCTCGTTGAGGAGCTTCAGGTACATCTCATAGCCGACCTGCTCCATCTGCCCGTGCTGCTGCCCGCCGAGAATGCTGCCCGCGCCGCGGATTTCAAGGTCGCGCATCGCGATGCGGAAGCCGCTGCCGAACTGCGTAAACTCGCGCATCGCCTCGAGACGCTTCTCTGCGACCTCTGTCAGCGCGCGCATCGGCTGATAGGTGAAATAGGCGTAGGCGCGGCGGTTGGAGCGCCCGACTCTGCCGCGGAGCTGATAGAGCTGCGAAAGCCCGAAGCGGTCAGCCTGCTCTAAAATCAGCGTGTTGACATTCGGCACATCGACGCCCGTTTCTATAATAGTAGTGCAGACGAGAATGTCGATCTCGTGCTCGACCAGCCGCCGCCAGACCTCGCTGAGCTCCTGCTCGCCCATCTTGCCGTGTGCATAGCCGATGCGTGCCTCGGGGAGCAATTCCTGCAGCTTTGCGGCGCACTGGATGATCGTTTCGACGCGGTTGTGCAGATAGTAGACCTGCCCGCCGCGCTTCAGTTCGCGCTGAATCGCCTGCACGATCAGCCCGGTGTTGTATTCGAGCACAAAGCTCTGCACCGGATAGCGGTCCTGCGGCGGCTCCTCGATCACGCTCATGTCGCGGATGCCCGAGAGCGCCATATTCAGCGTGCGCGGGATCGGTGTTGCCGAGAGCGTCAGCATGTCGACGCCGTGGAACAGCTCCTTGAACTTCTCCTTGTGTGCGACCCCGAAGCGCTGCTCCTCGTCGATGATGACGAGCCCGAGCGCGCCGAACCGCACGTCCTTCGAGAGCAGCCGGTGCGTGCCGATCAGCAGGTCTACCGCGCCCTTTGCGGTCTTCTCGAGAATCGTTTTCTGCTGCTTTGCCGTGCGGAACCGCGACAGCAGCTCGATGTTGACGGGGATCGACTCGAAGCGCCGCAGTGCCGTCTCATAGTGCTGATGCGCCAGAACGGTCGTCGGCGCGAGCAGCACGCACTGCTTCCCCGAGAGGATGCATTTCAGCGCGGCGCGGAAGGCGACCTCCGTTTTGCCGAAGCCGACGTCGCCGCAGAGCAGACGGTCCATCGGGCGCTCGCGCTCCATGTCCGCCTTGATCTCTGCCGCAGCCCGGAGCTGATCGGCGGTCTCCACATAGGGGAAGCGCGCCTCGAAATCGCGCTGGAGCTCGTCGTCCGGGTCGAAGGGAAAGCCCTTTGCCCGCTCGCGTGCCGCATAGAGCCGGATGAGCTGCGTTGCCATGTCCCTGACCGCCTTCTTGACGCTCGCGCGCGTCTTCTGCCACTCCTGCGAGCCGAGCTTGTTGAGCTTGACCGCAGCGTCCTCCTTGCCGCCGATATAGCGCGAGACCAGATCGAGCTGCGTGACCGGCACATAGAGCTCGTCGCCGCCCGCATATTCGATCGTGATATAATCCTTGGTAACGCCCTCCATCTCGAGCTTGCGGATGCCGACAAAGCGCCCGATGCCGTGTGCCGCGTGTACCACAAGGTCGCCCTCGGAGATCTCGGAGAGCGCGCGGATCTCCTGTCCCTTCTTGAACCGCGGCTTTTTGAGCACGGTGCTCTGGGTCTTGCTCTGCGCGATACAGGCGTACTGGATCGCGGGATATTCAAAGCCGCCGGAGAGCCCGCTTGCCGTCAGCAGGACCTCGCCGGGCTTGCATTCGGAATCGCTGCCTGCGATCGCACATTTGATGCCGCTCTGCTGTAAATCCTGCATGAGGATCGGCAGTGTTTTCTCGGTGCCGCCGCAGACCAGCACGCGGTAATTGCGCTTGCAGAGCTCTGTGAGGTCGTCCGCGAGAATGCGCGTGCTGCCGCCCCACGGGGCATTCTGCACCGCCTCGACCGAGAGCATCTTCTGGAAGTGAAAGCTCGAGGTGCTGCTCAGGAAAGCGTTGAGGCAGACGAGCGGATGCTCCTGCGCCTTTGCGAGCACCTGTGAAGGCTCGAGATAATACTCCGCGAGTGCCCGGCAGAGCACGCCGTCCGCGAGCATCAGCTTCACGTCCTCATGATAGCGGTCAGCGATCCCGTGCAGCGCGTCGAGCACGGCAGGTGTCTCGCAGATCGCCGCGGCGCCCTCGAAGTAGTCAAAGACCGTTGCGGGCGCGCTGTAGATCAGCGGAAAATACAGGTCGATATTCGGCAGGGAAAGCCCCGCACGGAGCTTGTCGGCATCGCCCGTGAGCCGCAGCTGCGTCTCAGAGGCGTGCTTGCCGCGCAGCGTCTTGGCAAGCTGCTCGATCGCGTCGGCGAGGGCGCACGCATCGGGCAGGGCTTCAACAGCCGGCGCGACCCGCACGGCGTCGAGGGAATCGGTGCGGCGCTGGGTGTCCGGCTCGAACCATGCCATCGTGTCGATCTCGTCGCCCCAGAATTCAATGCGCACCGGCAGCAGATTCTGCGGGGAATAGATATCGAGAATATCGCCGCGCACGGAAAACTGTCCCGGCGCGTCGACCTGATCGCAGCGGACATAGCCCATTGCGGTGAGCTGATCGGTCAGCGCGGGGATCGCATAGCTGCCGCCGTTTTCGAGCAGAAGCGTGCGCGATTCGAGCACTGCCCGCGGGAGCGTATACTGCATCACGGCTTCGGCAGAGGCGGCGATCACGCGGCATTCGCCCGTGCAGAGCGCAGAGAGCGCGGAAATCCGCAGCTGCTCATATTCGCGGGACATGCCCGCTGCCTCAAGAAAATTCAGCTCCTTTGCCGGATAGGGGAAGGCAGCGCGTGTGCCCGCCATGAAGTTGATATCCTCGCAGAGCCGGCGCGCAGAGGCGTCGTCCGCGACGATCGCCAGCACGGGCTTTTCCTGCGAGACCGTCAGCAGAATCTGCGCCTTGTGAATCTGCGACACACCGGTCAGCGAGACCGGTGAGATGTTTTTGTCGATACATTTGCGGAGCTCCCGCACGGCGGCGAGCTGCCCGCAGCTATCAGTGAAAAATCGCATATTGAAGTCTCCCAAAATTCTCCAAAGGGGAATGCCCCCGTTACGGCTGTGACGGGGGTGTCTCTTTTTTCTTTCCGGTGTTGCAGCGGCTCATTGCGAGGTCGATCTTGTTCTGTATGATCAGCGGCAGCGCCGCACAGACGGTCCTGGCGGATTCTGCGAGCGTTTCCATGTCCTGCGGCGTGAATGCCGACAGCACCCAGTCCGCTAGATCGTAGTCGGGATGCGGCTTTTTGCCGATGCCGACGCGGATGCGCGGGAAGGTGTCCGCGCCCGAGAGATAGATGATGTTCTTGATGCCGTTGTGTCCGCCGTCGCTGCCCTTCTTGCGGATGCGGATGGCGCCGACGTCCAGAGTGACATCGTCGTAGATGATGACCGTGCGCTCGGGCGGGATCTGATAGAACTGCATCGCCTCGGTGACCGCCATACCGCTCAGGTTCATCAGCGTGTCGGGCTTCATCAGCATGCAGCGGATGCCGTCACACTCTGCCTGCGCGATATTTGCGCGGAACTGGTGCTTGCCGAATTTCGCGCCGCACTGCTCCGCGAATGCGTCGATCATCAGAAAGCCGGTGTTGTGGCGGGTATTCTGATATTTTGCGCCGATATTGCCCAGCCCGACAATGATCCATTGGGGCGGACCGGTCACGGTCGGCTGCTGCGATTCGATCGCCTTGAAAATGTCAAAAATGCTCATGTTGCTCCTCTTACAGCGGAATGAATATCGGCTCGTGCCGGACAAAATAGGTCAGCTCGGTGAAGCCTGCCTCCCTCGCCATCTGCTCGAGTGTGTCGAGCCCCTTTGCGAGATGCTTTGTCTCGTGGGCGTCCGTGCCGACCGTCAGCAGCCTGCCGCCGCGCCGGTAATAGCGTTCGGTCAGGCGGAAATCGGGGTCGGTGTAGGGCTGCGGATATTTGAGCCCGGAGCCGTTGAGCTCAAGGGCTCGCTCACTGCGGATGACCGCGTCAAAAATCGCGTCGATCACCGGATAATAGGGTGCAAGGTCGATTTCCGCGCGGTTCGGCATATAGCGCAGTCCGTAGGTCAGATGCGCGAGAATGTCATAGCAGCCGGACTCTGCGAGCGCGAGCACCTCCTCGAAATATTCGCCGATCAGCCGCGGGATATTTTCGCGGGTGTAGTCGAGAAAGAAGAAATCGGCGCGTCCGGGCAGCTCGTGCACCGAGCCGATGATGAGGTCGATGCGCGGGTCGTCATAGAGCACGCGCGAGATCGCCGGCTCCTGCGGAATCTGCCCGAGCTCTGCGCCGCAGAGCAGAATCAGCCCGTCAAGCCCCTGCTTGGCACAAAAGGTCTCATGCACCGATTCTGAAAATGCCCGGCTGAAGCTGTAGGTGAATTCCTCGGTTTCTGCCGCGTGATAGTATTCCGCGGGAAAAAAACGGTTGACCTCGACATGGTCAGTGACCGCCATGACGCGCAGTCCGCAGGCTTTTGCGGCAGCAATGCGCTCTGCAACAGATTCGTTTGCGGCATCATAGGAATGGCGTGTGTGCGTGTGGAGATCGGTCAGCATGGCGTTCACCTCTTTCGCTACCATTATAGCATATTCTACGGAAAAACGCAATGGGAGGAGTGCACAAAAAGCTATTCAGCGCAAAAACAGAATCCCCCTTCGCAGATGCACGAAAGGGGTCGTGATACGGAGCAATAACGGAAAAGCCGGTTTCCCGGGGCGCAGACCGGCAGCATCGGGCGCTCTCCGGCAGCGCTCAGATATGCATGGCATCCATCGCGGTGATATATTCCAGCGTGGGGACAAAGGTGCCGTTGTGGCGGTCGCCGCGGTAGACCTCCTGCCCGTGCTTATATGCAATGACCTGTGCCGTCGGGAACGGCAGCCAGACGCCGTCATCCAGCGGCTTTGTCGCAAAGAGGATGCCGTCTTCGAGCCGCAGAAGGCTGAGTGTGTGTTCCAGATTCTTGTGCACATACAGCAGATCGCCGTCCCAGATCATCAGGTTCAGCTTGTTGCGCGGGGCGTTTTCGGCAATAAAGCGGCTGATGCACGCAAACCGTTCGCGTTCTGTCGGAACGGACTTTGCAAGCTGCTTGTTCACCGTGTCGATCAGATAGAGAAAAAAGCGCTCGGAATCCGTATCGCCCTGCTGCTCGGCGGCATAGCGGTGGAGATGCTTGCCGTTGAAGATCGTGCCGTTGTGAATCAGCGTCCATGTTCTGCCGGAATTGTCAGACGCGGTGAACGGGTGACAGTTCCGCTCACTGATCGAACCGACCGTCGCAAAGCGGATATGTGCAAGCGCGGTTTTCTGCGGCGGCAGGCTCCCGATCAGATCGCCGAGGAACCGGCTCTCTGCGGCGCTGACCGCCTCCTTCACGATTCTGTGCTGTCCGTCGGCTTCATACATCATGCCCCAGCCGTGCGGGTTCTGCACGCTGTGCGCATAGAATTTCCGCAGAAAATCCCGGATATCTGTTCGTTTCGCAGATGTGAAGCCGAGCAGCTCGCACATGGGTTTCACCGCCTTACCTGTTGAAATAACTGTCTGTCAGAGTCCTGCCGGATTTCCGTCTGTTCAGCCTGTCATGTGCATGTGCGATGACTGCCAGAGCATCGGCATCGTCGGCATAGTATTGTTCCATTTCCGTCAGCACATGTTCGGCGCGGACAAGCAGCGCTGCATCCGGCTCGAGCAATGCTGCATGTTTGTGATCCTGAACCGCTCTTTCCTGCAGCTCCGGCGTAAAGTCGAAATCCGGCAGCGAGAGCAGATACAGCATCAGCAGATGTGCAAATTTCAGGTCTCTGCCGTCAATGCCGAGCGGCGCTTCCGGGTTCAGGTCGAACATCCGCAGCTCGATGTGATCAACGCCGTACTCTGCAAGGCTTTCCAGCGAATTGACGCCCTGCGGCTTCAGTCTGACCGGCAGATACAGCTCGCTTGCAGAATACAGCGCGCCGGAACCGACATAGCGCCGGATGCTGTCCGTAAATGCGGAAAGGCTGCTGTGGTCAAGCACCGGCAGAAAGCGGTTCCAGTAGCCGCGCTCGCTGTTGCGCAGCGACGTAAACTCACTCTTTATTATACCACTTTCTCCGTCCTTGTCAAGCGATAAATCATAGACATTGCTCGCTGCCGTCAGCAGCACAAGCAGAAAGCTGTGCCGCATCAGCTGCTTATAGAGCCGCAGATACAGCGCATCCCGGAAAGTACGGAAATCCTCGCTTTTCGTGTTCAGTGTATGCAGATAATCCTCCGAAAATGAGAAGTTGAAATGGATGCCGGAAAACAGCATCAGCTTTTTGCCGTATTTCTGTTCGAGGATCTCGCGGTACTGGCGCTTGGAGGAATGGTCGCCGGTGAAATCGGCGATCGGAATCTCATCCTCGCTGTCAAAATGCGGCGGATTGCTGTAGAGCCAGAGGGTTTCGCCGTTCTGACTGAGCACATCGCGCACCTGTCTGTCAAGCCCGGCAAGATACGCAAGCGCGCCGTCGATGCTGTCCGCGACCGGCGTGACCAGCTCGATCTGGTTCTCGCAGAAATCGCGGGTGATATGCGGGTCATAGGCGAACGGGTGCGGCGTCTGCGCAAGCCGTCCGGCGCTGTCCACGCGCAGCGTTTCGCGCTCGATGCCGAAGCAGCCGCCGAGATCGTATTCTTTCATTCTGCTCACCTCAAATCGCCGCATACTGCCGGACAGAAACGGGATCCTGTCCGGGCGCTTCTTTCAGCACCGGACGTTTCGCTTCTGCGGGCGCGATATATTTGTGGTAGACCGCGCGGCGAATCTCCTGCTTCATCAATCCATACACCTCTTCATTTTTATCACACTATGTCTATCGTTATGCTATGATATTATAGCATAAATTTCCTAGCTTGTCAATAGGCAAATATGATTTACGGAAATGCAGGCAGGGCTACCGGAAGCTGATCGGCTGATACCGTTCCTCCATGCGCTGAATACTCTGAAACAGCACGGCGATCTCGGATAAAAATGCCCTGCCGGATGCCGTGACCCTTACGCCTCTGCCGGACCGTTCAAACAGCTGCAGATGCACCTCCCGTTCCAGCTCGGAGATCGCGCCCGAAACGGACGGCTGCCGGACGCCGATCCTGTCCGCTGCCTTCGTTATGGAACCGGTCTCGGCAACCGCGAGCGCATACCGGAATTGTGTGACTGTCATAGATGCTGCCTCCTTGCATTGTGGGATTGATCAGGCTTTTCCTGTATTCTCATCATACCACACCGCCCGTGCTGTTGTCCAATACAGAAAAACGATTGTGATCGATAGGCGGAATATATAATCCCCGCATCCTTGCGGCACGGGCAGGGCGGGATATTGACAAAACAGCCCGAATCCGGTATAATCAAACAGGACCCGCACAGATGATTTGATCGGAGGAATCGGAAATGATCACAAGAGAAGAAGCGTTTGCGCTGCTGAAGCAGTACAATCAGGACCCGTTTCATATTCAGCACGCCCTGACCGTCGAAGCGGTCATGAAGTGGTATGCGAACGAACTCGGATATGCCGATGAGGCGGAGCACTGGGGCATTGTCGGGCTGCTGCATGACATTGATTTTGAGCTGTATCCGGAGGAGCACTGCCTGAAAGCGCCGGAGCTGCTGAGAGCGGGCGGCGTCAGCGAGGACATCATTCACTCAGTCTGCTCGCACGGCTACGGCATCACGGTCGGCTGCGGCGTGACGATCGATGTGGAGCCGGTCCACGAGATGGAAAAGGTGCTCTTTGCCGCCGACGAGCTGACCTGTCTGATCTGGGCAGCCGCGCTGATGCGTCCGTCGAAAAGCACAAAGGATATGGAGCTGAAATCGCTCAAAAAGAAGTATAAGAGCAAGGGCTTTGCCGCCGGATGCTCGCGGGAGGTCATCGAGCGCGGTGCGGCACAGCTCGGCTGGGAGCTCGACAGGCTGCTCGATATGACGCTGCAGGCGATGGCGGCGAGCGAGGATGCGATCCATGCGGCAATGGCGTGATGCAGAATCCTGCATTCCGGATGCGGAGGGCGCTTGCTCTGCACGCACGGAACCGGTGTCCATGGTGTAATGAAACATGACATACAATAAGGAAATCTACAAAAAGCTGTTCGGCATCGTCACGCCGATCGCATTTCAATATCTGATGGCATCGCTGGTGACGGCGAGTGATGCGTTCATGCTCGGCTTTCTCGATCAGGATTCCCTTTCGGCATCGTCGCTGGCGGGACAGATCGCATTTGTGTTCAGCCTGTTCTACTTCGCCTTCGTCAACGGAATGAATGTTCTCGCGGCGCAGTATTGGGGCAAAGGCGACAGGAAGACCGCCGGCGAGGTGTTTGCGCTCACAATGCGGTATTCGCTGCTTGCGGGGCTTGTGTTCACGCTCGGCACGGCGATATTCCCGGAACAGATCATGCGCTTTTTTACGGCTGACGCAAAGCTGATCGCGGTCGGCGGAGCATATCTGCGGACGGTGTCGCTGTCCTATCTGCTGACGGGCTTCACGCAGGCGTATTTCGGCATGATGAAGGTCTGCGACAGGGCGAAGCTCAGCTCTCTGATCGGCTCGCTGTCGGTGGTCGTCAACATCATCCTGAATGCGTTTCTGATCTTCGGCATCGGATGCTTCCCGAAAATGGGCATTTCCGGCGCTGCGCTGGCGACGGTGCTGGCAAGAGTGTTTGAAACGGCTGCGGTCCTGATCGCTGTGCTCCGAGGGCAGTGTCCGGCGCTGGATATCGGGTTGATGCTGCATTCCGATGACAGGCAGCTCCGCAGGGATTACTGGAAATACACGGTCCCGCTGATGATCAATCAGGTCGGCTGGGGCGGCGGCGTCACGATGTACTCTGTCATTATGGGGCATCTGGGCTCCGACGCGGTGGCTGCCAATTCGATCGCAAGCATCGTCCGCAGCATGATCGCGAGCCTGTGCTGGGGCATTTCCGCAGGCGTGGGCATTATTCTGGGCGGGATGCTCGGCAGAAATGAACTGGAAGAGGCGAAGCAGGCAGGCGGCAGCTTTGTCCGCTTTTCCATTCTGATCGGAGCGGCATCGGGCATCGTGATCCTCGCGCTTACGCCGCTGATCCTGCACATCATCCATCTTGAGCCGCAGGCGCAGCATTATCTGAAATACATGATGCTTATGGCGGCATATTACATCATCGGAAACTCGCTCAATTCCACGGTCATCGGCGGCATTTTCCCGGCAGGCGGCGATACAAAATTCGGAATGATCTGTGATGTCATCACGCTCTGGTTTGTGGTCGTGCCGCTGGGCATGATCGGCGCGTTTGTGCTGAAGCTGCCCGTGCTTGCCGTTGCATTCATCCTGACACTCGATGAATTTGTCAAGCTGCCCGCCGTTTACAGGCATTATGTGAAATACAGGTGGGTCAGAAATATCACGAAGAGCGACCCGCTGCAGCCGGTGTCTCCGGCGGATTGATATTGGGGACAGCGCCCCCGCAGGCACCTCAAAAGCACTTTACTGACATGCTGAAATGAGGGAGCCGAAGCTCCCTCATTTCAGGCTGTAGAAAAAGGTGTCTCCGACGGATTATATTGGGGACTCTGTCCCCAAACCCCTGCTTAAGGGGCACTGCCCCTTAAGAATCCCATTATGAC
>JAEEGL011125030.1_pt1 | contig 41845 bp, 31 predicted proteins | sample 9134231 | NCBI WGS metagenome assembly JAEEGL01 (sample SAMN16246548, study PRJNA631951) | gut metagenome | biome: gut microbiome; feature: rumen; material: fiber-attached | host: Bos | place: Iran: Karaj | collected 2018-10
GCCATCATCGTAATGGTCCAGAAAAGGAAGACGATGGTGAGACCACTGCAGATAGCCGACATCACGTTGACCATCATGGCCACCTTGGTGACGTCGCCGCCAGCAAAGAGCGTGAAGAAACGTCCAATCATTTGGAACAGCGGTGCCCCAGGAGGATGGCCCACTTGAAGTTTGTAAGCCGTTGAAATGTACTCACCGCAGTCCCACCAGCTCACGGTAGGCTCAAGCGTGAGGAAGTACACGATGGTCGCAATCAGTCCCGCGAACCATCCTGTAATGTTGTTTAACTTTTTGAATGTCATGGTTTTATCGAAAATTTTTGTTGATTATCGCTTGGATTTTGGCTTTGCCAAACGGCAAAAATAGGGAATTTTGGCTTATCATGACTTTAAAAACTCCAAAATTGCGTTCTCAGTATGGAAAATCACTTTTTTTGAAAAAAATAGAGAAAAATACTTGCGCGTAACAAAATTAGTTGTACTTTTGCAGCCGCATTCGGAAACGGATGATGTCGAGTGGTGTAATGGCAGCACTGCAGATTTTGGTTCTGCCTGTCAAGGTTCGAATCCTTGCTCGACAACTTGAGGTGGAAGATGGAAGACCTGCTACTTTGAGTAACAGGTCTTTTTATTATAAGTTTCCTACCTTCAAGCAATGATAGAAGAACTTGAAATTGAGAGTCTTGAGATGATAACAAAAGAACAAATTGTAACCCTGTGCGAAGAAGCCCTTGCGGGTAGCGACCGCTTCCTCGTGGAAGTGAAGGTGAAACCGAGCAACGTGATTGAGGTCTATGTGGATTCCGATACGGCCATCAATATCGACAACTGTGTGGAAATCAGCCGTTTCATCGAAGGCAAGCTCGACCGCGACGTGGAGGACTTCGAACTCAGCGTGCTCTCATGGGGTCTCAGCGGCGCGCTCAAGATGGACCGTCAGCTTCAGAAGTATGTGGGTAAGGACGTGGACGTGAAGACGAAAGAAATGGGCAGGCTGCAAGGCAAGCTCGTGAGTTTCGATGCCGAAAAGGTGGAAATTGCCCCTGCACCCAAGAAAACCTCGAAGAAGAAACCTGTCGAAGAACCTGCCAATATAGTTATCGAACGCAAAAAAGCTGAGGTGAAACCAGCAATCATATTCTAAACAATTGAATTTTAAATCTTTAAATTTGAAATTTTAAATAACTAATATACAATGGATAATTACAAATTAGTAGAAACATTTTCCGAATTCAAGGAATTCAAGAACATCGACCGCGAGGCCATGATGCGTATCATCGAAGACGTTTTCAGAGGCATGTTGAACAAGAAGTTTGAGACTGACACTGAGGACTTTATTGACATCATCGTGAATGTCGACAAGGGCGATTTCGAGATTTACCACAACCGTACCGTTGTGGAAGACGATGAGTTGAACGACCCCGCACGCGAAATCAAGCTGTCGGATGCCATCAAGATTGAGCCCGACTTCGAGGTCGGTGACGACGTGAGTGAGGTGTTGCGCATAGAGAGCTTCGGCCGCCGCGACATTTTGGCCTTGCGCCAAAACCTGCAGACGAAAGTAGCTGAGTATGAGAAGGAAAGCATTTTCCAGAAGTACAAAGCCAAGGTGGGTGAAATCATCACTACCGAGGTGGTTCATTCATGGAAACGTGAGACCGTGGTGGTGGATGACGAAGGCATTGAATTGTCGCTGCCCAAGAGCGAGCAGATTCCCAATGACATCTTCAAGAAGGGCGACACCGTCCGTGCCATCGTGAAGAGTGTGGAGAGCATCAACGGTTCACCGGTGGTCACGCTTTCACGCACCTCCGAAGTCTTCCTGCAGCGTTTGCTCGAAGCCGAAGTTCCTGAGATTTATGACGGTCTCATCACCGTGAAGAAGATTGTCCGCGAACCTGGACAGAGGGCCAAAATCGCCGTCGAAAGCTACGATGACCGCATCGACCCCGTGGGAGCCTGCGTGGGTATGAAAGGATCGCGCATCCACGGCATCGTCCGCGAGCTGCGTAACGAGAACATCGACGTCATCAACTACACCACCAACCCGTCGTTGTTCATCTCTCGTGCCCTCAGCCCGGCCAAAATCACCAACATCGTCCTCAGCGAAGACGGAACCATGGCCAACGTTTACATGGAAAACGACCAAATCAGCCTCGCCATCGGTAAAGGTGGCTACAACATCAAGCTGGCTGGCAAATTGACAGGCTATGAGATTGACGTCTATCGCAACAGCGAAGCCAATAACACCGAGGAAGACGTTGACTTGCAAGAATTCTCTGACGAAATCGACCAGTGGGTTATCGACGCACTCGTCCGCATGGGCTGTGATACGGCCAAGGACGTGCTGGCACATACGCCTGAAGACGTGGCCAAACGCGCCGATCTTGAGATAGAAACCGTCAAGGAAGTGTTCCGTGTACTTAAAGCCGAATTTGAAGCCGATGCCGAATGATGCCAAGGCATTGAAAGAATAATAAAACGAGAAACAAAAGAGAAACTATGTCCGAAGAAACAAATTTCACCATTCGATTGTCGAAAGCGGCAAAAGAATTCAACGTCGGCGTGACGACTATCCGGGAATTTCTTGGCAAGAAGGGATTCCAGGTGGACTCGTCACCGAACGCGAAGCTCACGGCAGAGATGTATGAACTGCTCGTGAAAGAGTATCAGGGCGAAAAGGAAGTGAAGAATGAGGCCAAGAAACTGGGCAGCATTTCTTATAAGGGTGGTACTGTTTCCGTTGATTCGGCAATGCAACCGCAGAAAGTCGATGAGGAAGAGGAACATGAAGAGGTGTTCATCAGAACGAACACGATAACACCGGCGAAACGCGCTTCAAAGCAATCCAAGAATACCGAAGAAACAAAACCAACGGATTTGACGGAAGAGAAGACGGAATCCACGCCAGTCCAAACGCCAACAGAAGAGGCTGAAAAATCCCAACAAAAGGCTGAAGCCGAGGAGAAACCTGCCAGTGCCTCCATCAAGGTGTTAGGCAAAATCGATTTGGACAGCCTCAATCCCAAGAAGGATAAAGCCAAGGAAAAAACCAAAAAGGAGTCAAAGGCCGACAATAATGACAAGCAACAGCAGGCCAAGCAGCAACAAGCCAAACCTAAGAAAGAGGAGAAGGCTGATGTAACAGCCACTCAGCCTGCTCCGCAACAGTCTGTTCCGCAACAACCTGCACCCGCTGAACCTAAGTTCATCAAGGTCGAAGTGCAGAAGCTGGAAGGCCCGAAAATCTTGGATAAGATCGAGCTGCCTGACGAAAAGAAACACGGTAAGCCCGGAACCTCCGAACGCAAGAAGAAACGTAAGCGCATCACGGGCAAGCCTGAAGGCTCGTCGGAGAACCCGACAGGTCCGAATGTCAATGCCGGAGGCAACAAGAAGTCGGAAAGCGGAAATAAGGCTGAGGGTGGAAAATCCAATAAAGGCCAAGGCTCCAAGCAACAAAACAACGATTCTTCGAAGAAGAACCAGCGCGACGGAGGCAAACCGCTGAATAAGAAAGACAGAAACAGACAGCTGAGACGTGAGGAGAAGGAGGAGCTGAGCGAAGAGGAAATCTCGAAGCAAATCAAGGACACCTTGGCGCGCTTGTCGCCGATGGGCAAATCCAAGACATCAAAGCACCGCCGTGAGAAACGTCAACATGTGGCGGGCAACCTGATGGAAGAGATGATCCGACAGGAAGAGGAGAAGAAGGTGCTGAAAGTCACTGAGTTTGTGACGGCCAACGAATTGGCAACCATGATGAATGTGCCTGTCGTTAAGGTTATCGGCACCTGCATGAGCCTTGGTATGCCCGTTTCCATCAACCAACGTCTTGATGCTGAAGCTCTTACTGTGGTGGCTGAGGAGTTTGGTTACCAAATCGACTTCGTCAGTGCCGATGTGCAGGAAGCCATCGCCGAGACGGAAGAGAAAGACCGTGAGGAAGACCTCGTGCCGCGTGCGCCTGTCGTCACCGTCATGGGTCACGTCGACCATGGTAAGACCAAATTGTTGGACTACATCCGTAATACCAATGTGGTGGCTGGCGAGGCTGGCGGTATCACACAGCATATTGGTGCATACGAAGTTACCACCGAGAGCGGAAGGAAAATCACCTTCTTGGATACCCCTGGTCACGAGGCATTTACTGCCATGCGTGCCCGTGGTGCCAAGATTACGGACGTGGCCATCATCGTCATCGCTACTGACGACAATGTGATGCCGCAGACCGTTGAGGCCATCAACCACGCGCAGGCGGCTGGCGTTCCTATCGTCTTCGCTTTGAACAAGATAGATAAGCCTACATCCCAGCCTGACCGCATTCGCGAGCAGTTGGCCAAGATGAACATCCTCGTTGAGAGCTGGGGTGGCAAGTATCAGGAACAGGAAATCGCAGCCAAAATCGGTACCAATGTCGATGCCTTGCTCGAAAAGGTGTTGCTGGAGGCTGAGTTCCTTGATTTGAGAGCCAATCCCAAACGTCTGGCTAAGGGTACCATCATTGAGTCGGCTTTGGACAAAGGCCGTGGTTATGTGGCCAAGATTTTGGTGCAGAACGGTACGCTGCGTGTAGGCGACATGGTGTTGGCTGGAACCACTTACGGCAAGGTGAAGGCCATGTTCGACGACCATAACAAACAAGTGAAAGAGGCTGGTCCTTCAACACCTGTGCTGTTGCTCGGCTTGAACGGTGCACCTATGCCTGGCGACGCTTTCAATGTGATGACCGACGAGCGCGAAGTGAAAGCCATCGCCAACCGTCGTGAACAGCTGCAACGTGAACAGACTCGTCGCACCAGCCCGCACATCACCTTGGACGAAATCGGACGTCGTATCGCCATCGGCGACTTCAAGGAACTCAACATCATCGTCAAGGCTGACGTGGACGGTTCCGTCGAGGCTTTGGCCGACAGCTTGCTGAAGCTCTCCACCGAGGAGGTGCAGGTCAATGTCATCCACAAGTCGGTGGGCGCCATCAGCGAGTCCGACATCATGCTGGCTTCGGCCTCCAATGCCGTCATCGTGGGCTTCAATGTGCGTCCTACGGCACAGGCTCGTAAGATGGCTGATAATGAGAAGATTGACATCCGTCTGTATTCCATCATCTACACGGCAATCGAGGAGATCAAGGCAGCCATCGAAGGCATGTTGGCTCCCGAAATCGAGGAAGTGGTCACTTGCAACCTCGAAATCCGCGAGACCTTCAAGATCAGCAAGGTCGGTACCATCGCTGGTTGCATGGTTTTGGATGGCAAGATTACCCGCAACACGAAGATCCGCCTCATCCGCGACGGTATCGTGATTTACACGGGCAACCTCGGCTCCCTGAAGCGTTACAAGGACGACGTGAAGGAAGTCAGCGCCGGCATGGACTGCGGCCTCAACATCGAGAACTTCAACGACATCAAGGTCGGCGACATCATCGAAGGCTACACCGAGAAGGAAATTGCACGTAAGCTCTAAGTCTGCTTGTCGATGCCGTAGCTGATTCGCAAATGGGTTGTCTATCGCATCTTGTTTTTGTGGAAACGGGCGCGGTGCAAGGCCATTTTCTCCTCGAAGTTGGCCAACTTTGAACCTGCCGTCGTCAACGAATCGGGAATCTTGACCTCGTTTTCCGTTACGTCTGCATCGTCGCTGCGCCAATAGCGTTCGGAAAGTGCCATCACTGCCTCCGTCATTTCGTTTTGACTCAAACCGAGCAAGCCACCTTGGGTTGTTGCAGTGTGGAGGAAAATCCGACTTGACAAAGGAATGGATTGTGTTTCAGCGTATTCAAAAAAATCCAAATCACCAAGGTCGGTCACCATTGTGACGTCCCGATTTTGGGCAAGTTCCCTCATGGTGTTTGCTACTTCCTTGGAAAAATTGCTTTCCGCGTCCCATTGGAGACAATTCAACTTGTAAAAAGCCATCAAATCAAGCAGTTCCGTCAACTCTTCGACTGACGCAGGGTAGCTTTTGGGACGGATTGCAATTCCGCGATATGGACAAGCCGCCCAGTCGTGGATTTCCACCTCGGGCACCTTGCCGTCCTCGTCGGTCAGTTGGGCGAGGGTACTTTTCGCCCAAGTCGCATTGCCTGCGATGGTGACTTTGCCTCGCTTTATGACAAGATGGTATTCGTCGGGGTTCTCGAAAACGGTTCTCGAGTCGATTTTTACTCTTTTTAGCTTGAATTTTTTCTTGCTAAGTGATTGAAAATCTTTTGGTTCTGGGATGATATCCGTCTTTGTGTCGAGTTCGTAGTAGCGCACGTAATCCACACGAAGCGCAACAGGTAGCTTGGCAGTGTCGATGTAAGGCGAATTGTCGCGCCCCAATTGTGCATCCAGAATCAGGTAGTAACTGTAGTTACTGAAGGGGAATTGTCCGTCTATGCCTTCACGGTAGCGTGGGTAGCAAAACGTCCGCTTCCCGTTGACAGAAAACACCAAACTATCTTGAAAACGCTCTACCCCGTAAGTGTTGTATTGCCCTTCGTTGTAAGCAGGGTAAGCAACTTGCGGGGGACGGGTACGTTTACCGAGATGGTAGGTGTAGTTGCTGTGAATCGTTTGATTTACAAAGGGATTGCTCCTAAAATGCTCCATGATGTCAATTTCGCCACCATAGGGCCATTGTAGTGCTTGTATGGACTGTGGCAGCATCCAAATGGCGGGCCAAAAACCTTGCGCCACGTCGAATTTCGCCCTTATCTCGATTCTTCCAAAACCGAAAGATTTCTTGTTTTTGGTCCAAATGCCGCCTGTCAGGAAAGCGGCAGTGTCGTTGGACAGGAAGTCGTTGGCTATGCCTCGGAGTACAAGGTCGCCATCCTCGAAGGCATATAATGAGTCATGTGAACTCATGTGGATGGCCCAATCCGAGTTATGGCGCCAAATCTTTGACCAAACCTCTTTGTCCAAAGTGCCAGAATCGAATTCCTCACTCCAAATCAAGGCATAGCGACGGTGTTCCTGGGCGGGAATCTGAAGAAAAAAACCGATGAGAATCAAGTAGATAAAGAGCAATCGTTTCATAAGGTTCCGAAATTAGGGTGTAAAAATACGGATTTTTCCTATTTTTGTCGAAAAATTTGAAACCATGGAAAAGAAGGATCTGCGTGCCCATATCAAGGCGTTGAAGAAGCAACACACTAAAGAACAGCTACTTGAGCAATCGGAGAAGATTCTGGCTAAGCTGGAACAACATCCTGATTTTGTGAAGGCGGAGCGGGTGATGCTTTACAATGCCTTGCCCGATGAGGTCCAGACGCTTGCGTTCCTCGAAAAGTGGCACTTACGCAAGAAAATCATTCTGCCAACGGTGGTCGGCGATGACATCATCCCTGTGGAATATGCCCGCGACACCGATTTTGCCGTGGGCGATTTCAACATTCTTGAACCGCAAAACGAACCTTACAAGGGTGATTTCGACCTCATCATCGTGCCAGGTGTGGCCTTCGACCGCAAGGGCAACCGTCTTGGCAGGGGAAAGGGTTATTACGACCGTTTTCTCAGCCAGCATTTGGACGTGAAGCGCATCGGCATTTGTTTTGATTTCCAGTTGGTTGACGAAGTCCCTGCCGAGCCGTTCGATATTCGAATGGACGAGGTGATTTCGCTTTAAGCTTGTTGTGCCAACGCTTGCCTGATGGCCTTGGCCAACTGGTCGGGGCAGGAGGTGCCTTTGAAGCCGCAGCGGATGCCTTCCAGTTTTTGGACGACCTCCTCGGCCTTCATGCCTTCCACGAGGGTCGCGACGCCCTGCGTGTTGCCGTTGCAGCCGCCGTAGAACTGCACATTTTTCAAAATGCCGTCCTCGATTTCAAACTCAATCGCTTGACTGCAAGTGCCTTGGGTTCGGTAGGTGTATCTCATCGATTTAAAATTCAAAGATTCAAAATTCAAAATTTGGCCGTTTCGACAGGCTCAACGACCTAAGGTCCCTGAGCTTGTCGAAGGGCCGTAATTAAAACTTGGACATAAACTTTTGACTGTCAACGACAAAACGTTCGTGAATGCCTTCGCCGACAAGTACCTCACCCTCAAAGCATTTCACCGAGAAGACCAAACGGCGGCGATCCACCTCGATGATTTCAGCCTCGCAGCGGATAGTCGAGCCAACAGGGCTGGCCTTCAAGTGCTTGATATTGACCGCAATGCCCACTGTGGTGTTGCCTTCGCCGATTTTGTCGGCGACGCTTTCCAAACAGGTTTTCTCCATCAGGGCAATCATGGCAGGGGTGGCGAACACCTCCAACGCGCCCGAGCCATAGACGGCGGCGGTATCTTTATGCTCCACCACCAACTGCTCGCTGTGGCGGAGTCCTTTCAGCATGTCGTATTCCATCAGGCTTGGAAGTTCATGGTAATGTTGACAATCACGTCAGGATGCAGCGAGCGGCCCACAGGACAGCTTTCGGCGGTGGCCCAAAGCAGGGCTTTCTGCTGTTCGGTGTATTCTTTTGCGGGGAAGTTGAAGACGAGGTCGATTTGTCCGATGCGGCGCGGGTCGGCAGCCATGGTCTTGGTGACCTCGTAGGTGGTGCCTTCGATGTCGAACTTATGGCCTTGTGCACTGATGCCCATGATGGTCATCATGCAGCCAGCCAAAGCCGCGCAGGCGAGGTCGGTGGGCGAGAAGGCTTCGCCTTTGCCGTGGTTGTCGGTGGGTGCATCGGTAAGGATGGTGTTGCCCGACTGCACGTGGGTCATCTCATTGCGAAGATTGCCTTTGTATGTTCCTTTAATAGTCATGTTGATGTTTTTTATTTCACAAAACCTGCAAAACCCTCAAAACCTTTTGTGGGCAGTGGGAAGCACGCCAACCAGCTGCTTCCCGGCGGCGACACGGTTGTGGAGCCGCCAACGTTTTCTTTGAGGTTTTGCCATGTTTTGTGGGTTTTGTGATTAATTAATTTGTTCCAAAATTAACCCAGCCAGTCGGCTCGTGCCCACGCGGAAGAGGTTCGGGTTGAGCCACTGTTCGCCAAGGATGTTTTTCACCAAATAATAATAGGTGAGGGCATCGTCGGGCACCTTCATGCCGCCAGCAGGCTTGAATCCGACCTTCTTGCCTGTGGCCTCGTAATATTCCTTGATGGTGTCAATCATAATAATGGCAGCCAAAGGCGTGGCGGCCACCGGCACCTTGCCCGTCGAGGTCTTGATGAAGTCGGCACCGGCGAGGATGGCCAATTCGCTGGCCTTGCGGATGTTCTGCACAGTCTTCAGTTCGCCCGTCTCAAGGATGACTTTCAGTCGGGCCTTGTCGCCGCAGGTCGCCTTGATGGTCTTGATTTCGTTGAAGACCTCATCATAGCGTTCCGCGAGGAACGTGCCGCGTGAGATGACCATATCCACCTCATCGGCTCCCTCGTTGACGCAATATTCCACCTCCTTGACTTTCAGGTCGAAAGGCATCTGTCCGGAGGGGAAACAACAGGCCACGGTCGCCACGCGGATGTTACTGCCGGCTAATAGTTGCTTGGCCTGACGGATGAAGGGACTGTAAATGCAGATGGCGGGTACGCTGAGGTGTGGCTTCTGCTTCGGGAAAGCCAAGGCTTTTTCGCAGAAGTCCTTGATTTTCGCCTCGTTGTCGAAGGCTTCAAGGGTGGTGAAGTCGATGCTTTGGAAGATGGTACGCAGGGCTTCTTTCTCGTCGCCCTTTTTCTTTTCAGCGTTGACAATCAGCGCAATGCGCTCGTTCAGCGCGTCTTCTCTATGGTTGTAGGAATTGAATTTCATGGTGGTTTGATTTTAGGCCTCAAAGGTAAGGTTTTTTCCAAAAATGGCAGCACAAATACAATAAAAAAGATGTTTCTGTGTTTGTTGGAATGGTACGAAAAAAAGCAGTAATTTTGCGCCAAGTTTTAATCAACCAATCAAAAACCGATGCCCCGATGGTATATAACAGCGGTTCTAATTAGCAATGAAAAAGTATTTGTTTGTCCTTTCGACCCTTGTCTTGTTTGCATTCAGCAGCTGCCAGAAGTTTGCGGGAGAACTCATTACTCAAGATTTCAGCATTGAAGGCAACTACACCAAACTTGAGGTGCAGGATGCATTTGATGTCGCTGTCAGCGATGCAGCCACACAAGTCACCATTACGGCGGGCGAGTATGTCATGCCCAACGTGATGGTTGAAATCGTTGGGAACACCTTGAAAATCTATCTCAAAGGTTGGCACACTAACCGTGGTAAGGACATGACGGTGGTTCTGCCTTATAACGTTGATTTGACGAGCGTTGACCTTTCTGGTGCTTCGGAATTCCATTCAGAATATGGCCTTGAGGGCGATAAGGTTGAAGTGGAGTTGTCAGGTGCTTCGGACTTCTATTGTGACATTGAGGCCGACAAAGTGGATATTGTTTTGTCGGGCGCTTCCAACTTCTATGGAGACGTTTTCGCAGAAACAATTGAGGCGGATTTGTCGGGCAGTTCCGACATTAAGGGTAATGTGGCCGCCACCGATCTTAACCTTGAGATGAGTGGCGCCTCGGATGCCAAACTCTCGGGTGACGTGGACAAGCTTATCATCGACCTGGAAGGCTCAAGCAACATCGTCAGGAAAGTGGATGGCAACCGTTACGCCCTCGGCTGCGGAAGCTGTGAAGGCGAGATGTCAGGCGCCAGCGATGCTTTTATCCATTGCGACGGCAACATCAAAGTCCGCCTTTCGGGTTCCAGCAAATTGCACTTTACGGGTGATGGCAATCCCGCCGACAGTAGCCTTTCAGGCGGCTCGGATATCATTCACGATAAACTGTAAGTGATTCTATCGTCATCCTCATCCGCCACTTCCACTGGTTTTTGGCGTTTGATGGAACATTGATTTGGTCGTCCACTGGGTTGGGCGACCAATTTTGTTCATCTAAGTCCAAAAAGTCTTGCAAGGGGTAGATGTTCCACTTTGAAGGGCTGTCCTGATGCTTTTCAATGATTTTTCGGAGTGTCTTGGCGGTAATTTTTCGGTCGTCAAGGTCAAGACTATCAAGGAATTGGCGGGTGCGGACACGGTCTTCAGCCAACCAGCCGCGCAAGGTGGGCATGTCGTGGGTGCCCGTGGTATAGACGCAGTTTTCGGGCAGGTCTTCGGTCTGCACAAACTGATGCCCGAAAACTTTTGGCATACGCTGTACTTCAAGGCTCATGATGCCCAACTGCTGCATTACCTCGGGCACACAAGCGGGAATCATGCCCAAATCCTCGCCGCAGGCAATCATATCGGTTGCATGAATCAAGGCGGGCAACTTCTCCAAGGCTTTCTGCTTCCAGAACTCGTTGTGACGGTGGAAATAAAAGTCCTCATAAACGCGGTCGATGGCCTGTTTTTGTTCCTCGCTGAGGGCTTGATAGACTTTGGTTTTTTGCAGTTCAATACGGGGAATGTATTTGTCTTTTTCGTTCGGGTCAGCAATGAAAAGGGTATCGACACCTTTCTTTAAGTGTTTGCTTTTGATGAAATAAAAACCTTGATTTTCAATTTCTTCCAAACTCAAAGGCAGGGCAGGACTGAAATGCCCTAACAAGCCCGATTTGGCCGTCTTTGGAATCTCCCAAATGCGGAAGAAGCCCAAAACATGGTCAATGCGGTAAGCGTCGAAATAGCGGGCCATCACTTGTAGGCGACGCCGCCACCAAGCGTAGCCGTCCTTGGCCATCGCCTCCCAGTTGTAGGAGGGGAAGCCCCAGTTTTGTCCCTCGGCGGCAAAATCATCAGGCGGGGCACCGACTTGAACGTCAAGATGGAACAAATCAGGATGGCTTTTCACGTCCACGCCTTCGGGATTTACGCCGATGGGGATGTCGCCCTTCAGCAGCAACCCCTTGTCGTGCAATGCTTTGACGGCCTCGCGCAGTTGCTTGTCGCAGTGGTATTGCAGAAAGAGATGGATTTCAGTACCATTGCCGTCGCGCTTGGCGCAGAATTGGGCATAGTCGGGAAGCCAATCTTCATTGTCTTTGACAAACTGTTGGAAATCAGAGGTTTCTTTTAGCGTATCCCATTGTTGTTCAAACGCGATTTGGAAATATTTCCATTTGATTTTCAGTGCTTTAGGATAATTGACGGATTCCTCTTTATTGAGTATCGTCATTGCTCGTTTGAAAGCCGCGTTTTCTTTGATGCCCAATTGCTTGAGGTTCAGGTAAATCGGATTCAATGCAAAAGCCGAAATGGCATTATAAGGATAGGAATCGCGCCAGTCGAAATGCGCCGTCGTGTCGTTGATGGGCAGGATTTGGATGATTTTCAAATCGTTGGCCACGCACCAGTCGCCCAATTTCGGCAGGTCGGCAAACTCGCCGATGCCGAAATCATCGTTCGTGCGCAGACTGAACAGCGGCACGGCCACGCCTTTCATGGTTTGGCGTTCGGTGAGGCCGAACCAATCCCAAACACTGTTTTTGCCTTCGGGCAAAATACGATTGGGACCGTCTTCCCAGCGGATTTGGCCGTTTTCACGGATGAAATATTTGTATTCCGTGGCTGGTAGAGACGCACGGCCGTGCGTCTCTATGGAAACGGACCAAATCCCAGGCCCCATGTATTCCATCGGAACAGCCTTGTTAGGGTTCCAATTACCTAATTCTGAGGTGTTTCCCGTGAGGAACAATTCTTCTCCCCAACGGCTGTCGTATCTGAGTCTGAATAGCGTTTTCATGCCGCAAAGGTACGGCTTTTATTTGATCTTCACCCGATTTATCACCCCTTGGTAGCTCCCAGAATCGAAAAACACACTGTAGGCATAGCCATCATGCACCTTGAAAACGCGTGGGTAGACCTTCTTGCAGGCCTTTTGACCCATTCCGACAGTGCCCGCTTCGGGGTCATACAAACCGAGGTGATATATGCCGTCGTCCACAAACAGGCCGTAGGTCTTGTTCGTGGCTTGGTCGGTAAGGAACTCGTTTTGGAAGAATTTCTCTCCCGAAGTGATTTTCAAGGGCTGCCGTTTCGCAATCTTGAAGTCGGGGCCGATTTCCACGATTTCTCGGTTGTCAAGGTCGGCAAATTGCAGCAAACCGTTGACTTTCAAGGGAACAACCTGGAATTCTTTTTTGGCCATGATGGCGCAATACCATTGCACTTTCAGCTGCAAACTCGAGTTTTGGATTAATCGCACCAAATTACCGTCCCAAATGTCTTCATTGATGAGGTCGATGCCGTTTTCTTCCGCCACCACTTGGTGGTATTCGTTTTGGATGGCCATCCACTGCGACTGGCACCCTATGTAACCTATCGTGTCCAAAAAGCTGCAAAGCCTATGCAGTTCTTTGTTTGGGTCGTCTTTCAGCACATACCCGAAATCCTGGCTTTTGCCGTGGTTGTATTTAAGCCAGTAAAGACCTTTGTCGTGGACCTCCGTCTTGATGATGTAGGCATGGTTGTACTCGCATACGATGCGGAGCAGTTTCTCGCGGTAGAGTTCCCTTGAGAAAACGGAAATCGGCAGAATCTCCTTTTCCTCGCTCAGATAGACTTGCAGGCAACTGTCTTGCCCGACGAGAATGACGTTGTTGAAAGCGTCAATATGCAGTTTTTCAAAGAGTTGGTTGTAATCTTTGCGGGCTTGCTCCACGCCGTCGGTGTCTAAGACGACCATTGAGGAGGTTTTGGGCTTGTTTTCCAAGAGGTAGATTTTCCCGTCCAAAAACACCATGTCGGCGATGTTCCGGTTTTTTCCAGAGCGGTAAAAGTCGCGACTTGCCGAAACGCTCACTTCATTGAGGTCATAACGCATCTTTCTCATTTTGAAGCTGATGTTGATGGAATCGCGCTGCAACTGTTTGGTCGTGAGGCTGACCACCGTGTCCTGATAACCGATGCAGGAATAATACAGATTGACGGCGTTTGTGCGGTCGTATAGGGGCAACTCATAACGACCTTTGGCATCGCTACTGGTGCCGTAGGGCGTATTCACGATGCTGATGTTCACATTCTCCACGCCGAGGTTGCCGTAAACGGTGGTTTTGGTTTGGGCAGAAAGGGTAAAGGCCAGAAAAAGCAAAGCAATGGTAAAGGTATAGCCCTTTTTCATAAGCGGAAATTTGCTTGTAAAACTGGTAAAATTGCTGCAAAAATCATGCCGATTCACTTCTGCAACACATTCATGGCTACTATGTTATGCCATCAACCATTTCCAAACAGGAATAACCTCGATGGTCAGGCCGTTTTGTTCGATGGTTTCTTCTTCGTCATAGGTTACAATCACTGCTTTTTTTAGTTTGAAGGCCTTGTTGAAATCGACCAAAGTGTTCACTTCTCGATGTCGTGTGTCCTGTTCCTGAATGCTATACGATGGCTGAACCCCCATGTTGAATTCGGGAACGAAAAAGTCCAAATCCACGTTGTTCCGTTTGTAAAAAAAGACCTTTGGCTCGTCAGCCTCCCAATAGGTTTCCCTCAACTTGAGCGCGACAAGATTCTCCAAAAGTTTGGTGTCGCCATTGAAAAGGAACAGATTCAGTAGTCCGTTGTCCATGAAATACCGCTTGCGCAGTGTTTCTTGGTCCGACACGGGCGAGGCGAAATTGGGCATCGAAAAAACGAGGTAACTCTCCTCCATGTATTGCAGATAGTCCTTGATGGTCGGGGTTGTGATTTTGTCGCCCGCCGACTTGATGATGTTCTCGAATCGCGAAATGGCCGTGGCCTGCATCACATTGTCGGCCACTTTGCGAGACAACAGGCGGAGTTGGCGCTCGTTGCGGATACCGTTTCTTGTGATTATGTCGCCCATGAAAATTTTCTGGTACAGACTATTGAGCCATTCGCGCTTGCCTACCATGTCAAAGGTTTCGGCAAAGCCTCCATTATAGAAATAGTCATCAAATTGGCGACGGACCTCGATTCGGGTCTCAGGCTCAAATTCCCAATTTGGACCAAGGTGGATATTGCGATAAGAGAGGTATTCGGGCCAAGTGAAAGGGAAAATTTCGCGGATAACGAAACGTCCGCCAAGCGTTGTGGCAACTTGACTGCTTAGCATCTTGGCGTTGCTGCCAGTAACCATCACGCGGTACTTGGAATCGGCAAGCCTTCTGACAAACTTTTCCCAACCCTCAATGTTCTGAATCTCATCCAAATACACCCAAGGCTTTCGCAGCCCGAACATTTCCTGATAACACTCTATGAGCAGGTTCAACTCGTTAGCACGCATGTCCGCGAGTCGTTCATCCTCAAAGTTGATGAACAGACAATCCTCAATGGTGATTTGACCAGAAGCAATGCGCTCTTGAATATCTTGATAAAGCAAATAGGACTTGCCTGCCCTGCGGATACCGACATTTACATAACATACACTGCTTTCGTAAGTTAGGGGTCTTTTCACTAACTTGATTCGGGGAATCTCAGCCTGCCTTTCCCCGATAATGGCTTTGATGACGCTTTTGTTCATAAACAAAATTTTGAACTATACTTTGCAAAAATACGAAAATATTTCAAACTATACTTCAAAATAATGAAATAATGGCATTTTTTTACTCGATTTGTACCTGATATAATGCTTTGCGCTTGTTGACCCCCGTAGGATAAATGAAATACAGCACGCCGTCGTGAATCCTCATGTTTTGCGCGAAGGGATATCCGCTGAGGTCCATCACGGAGGTGACGGTACCGGTCTTGAGGTCGATGCGCTTCAGGGTATAGACACCATCAGTGACGAAGAAGGTGTAAAACTCCTTCCGCGCCGCATCCATTAGCATTTTCTGTTTCCAGCGGCGGTCGGGAAGAATTTTACCGTTCCAGTTGCGGTACTCATGGAAAGTTAAAGGATAACGCTCCAGTTCGTTGCCCGTAGCGTCAAAGACGAGGGTCTCGCGGTCGGTGTAGGCGAAGATGTAGAATTTGTTGTCGCAGGCGTAAATCGGGTTGTAAATCGGGTCGGTGGCCCAAAAATTGTTGCCGATACCGCCTCGGGTGTGCGTCATGAGCCAGATGTCGTCGAGCGCCTCCTCGTCCACGATGCGATGGAGTTCGCGGGGATCCTCGTCGCTGCCGAGCGTATTGCTGTAGTAGGACATCTCCTTGTTATACATGAAGTAACGCCCTGTGATAAAAATGCTGTCGGAAGCGGCAACAATGGTGGCAAACTTGTCGTAGAAGCTTTTTCGCGGCATGGAATGGTAGAAGTTCATCATCATTTTCTTCCCATTTTCTAGCTCCATGAAGCCGACCAGACTGGCTTGGTTGTCATTGAGGGCGTAAATGTCGCCAAAAGCGTCCTTGTTGAGTAGCTTATAGCGCGACGAAATCGGCAATTCGTGCAATGTATCCATGTCGAATGAGAGGTGGAGCAGGGCAGAGTTGCGGCGGCGATAGGCAATCAAATAGATGCCGTCCTCGCGGAGAGTGTAGTCGATGACACTCATCACGGGATTGTCGAAGACAATGTGTGGCGCATTGGCCGTCACTTCCACCTCAAGCAGTTCGTGGCTTTTGGTTTTCATGTTGATGGTCAGGTTCTTGCCGTTGATGTCTTTCTCCTTAATGGTGTAATAGGCTGGCTCATAAACCATGTGGGCGAAGCGAAGTTTCATGCCTGCTTTGGCAAAATTGTATGTGAAGCGGCCTTGCTCGTCGCTGACTGAAACGAGCAACGAGTCATGTACATAAACACTCACATTTTCAATGGCTTTGCCGTTTTCGTCCTTGCAGTAGCCTTGAATGATTTGGCGTTCTTGGGCTGAGGCTGCTAGGCTTCCCATCAGGAAGGTGGCCAACAGCAGTATGGAATAATGGAGTCTGGGTTTCACGGTGGTGAAGTTTTTTATGTACCTTATAGTTTTCTTTTTTCGATGAGTGTCATTGTCCCTCCGGATGAATAGTGCGTTTTCTTTAATAAGAAGAGTTGCCCGCTAAGGATGGCAATCTTTGAATAGAGGTTGGGGTTCAGCTTTGTTTTTGCCGTTATGTTTCCCGACAGAGGGTTGATTTCGAACATTTGGTCTTTGATGACTGTATAAAACCTGTTTTGGGTACGGTCTTGATATACGGTATGTTTCCACCCCTCCATGAATGGGTATTGAATAGCGCATGAGTCAATTTCGTGGATGCTCCAATCATAATGCCGGATAAAGCCGAGGCTTTGGTCAAAATAGTACAAGCCGTCGTTGGCCAACAACAATTCGGCATCGGAAGGCCGAAACCAATGGTTTTTGATTTGGCGGCTCCAAACGCCAGGAGGGGCACCATGTGAATCGGGACTCCAATAGGTCATGTAAAACGTCATCTCATCCCAATAATCGTTAATGTTGTCGGTCATGTCGCTCATGAAAAGCTGCTGGGGTTTCTTTGTTTCGCGTTCTACTCTATAAAACGAGGCAAGATAGCCTTGCATGCCTTTCTCCTTGAAGTAAATGTGCTCGTTGGTGGCAAACAGGCAGTCACTCATCGTCCTTAAAAAGAAGGATTTTTCGATGGCGATAACATTGTGTTTTTCTGACATAAGATCAATCTCGTAAACACTGTCTTTGGCGATGAGTTGACAGTTACCCATGCAGTCGCGCATTACAAGTTCGGGTGTGATGTATGCTGGGATGGGAATGGTATCGAATCCGCGAAGGTTTTCGTCAGCCATGATGAGGCAGCGCTGTTTTTTGTTGGGGCAGGCCGCCAAGATGCAAATCGATCGGTCAAACACCTCAAAATCCATGAAAAAGTACCGTTCTCCATAAAGTTTTTGCTTGGCCGTGACGGTTACTTCATGCAGGTCGTAGTTCTGCTTCCGCATTCGGAAACTGATATTGATGGAGTCACGCTCTAATTGATTCGGCGTGAGGCTCACGATGGTATCTTGGTAGCCGATGCACGTGTAGTACAGCTTGATGGCTCTCGAGCGGTCGTAGAGCGGCAGCTCATATCGACCTTTGGCGTCGCTGCTAGTGCCGTATTGCGAGTTGACGATGCTGATGTTCACATTCTCCACGCCAAGAGAGCCATAGACCACGGTCTTTTGCTGGGCCTTGGTTTGGAGGGCGATAGCAAGGCCGAAAAACAATAGTAACAGGGTGGACTTTTTCATGGCTTGGCGTTCTTTTTGAATAGTTTGATGGGCAAAAGTAGAAATTTTCCATGAATTTCATATTTTTGCGCTGAAATTCATGATGCTTATGACCGCTTTCGATTTCCTAAATATCCTCCGTTCCATTCCAAAGACCTTGCGCTTCAACCTGCATTATTTTCCGCTGAAAACAGCATTGAAGCTGCCCGTCGTGGTCTCGCACCGCACGTATTTACGTGAATTACACGGTAAGGTGGAATTGCCCGAAAAGGTGGAGACAGCGATGATCAAAATCGGATTCGGCGACGTGGGTCATTACGACCGCAAGCGTTCTCGCAGCATCTGGCAGGTGAGCGGAACGGTTACTTTTGGCGGCAAGGCAAGCATCGGGCATGGCTCGAAAATCTCGGTGCGCGGCGACTTGAAACTCGGCGCGGACTTCAACATGACAGCGGAAAGCACCATCGTCTGCGCCAAGGAAATCCGTTTCGGAGACGACTGCCTCTTGAGTTGGGACATCCTAGTGATGGACACTGACGAGCATCCCCTATATAATAAGGAGAACGAACGAATCAATCCCGACAAGGCCATTATTGTTGGCGACCATGTTTGGATTGGCTGCAAATGTGTGCTGCTGAAAGGCGCGGAAGTACCTAACGACACAGTTTTAGCAGCAGGAACACTGCTAAAATCGGGTTTTGCAGGTGAACGTCAAGTGATTGGAGGCAATCCTCCCTCCATTCTCAAACGTGATGTTCACTGGACGCATTAGTTTTTGTCACAAAACATACAAAACTCTCAAAACCTTCATTTTAACATGGGCGGCTCACAACCGCTTGCCGCCGGGAAGCAGCCGGTTGGCGTGCTTCCCAACGACCTACAATGGTCTTGCTTGTTTTGTCGGTTTTGTGATGAATTACAAAGCATCAATCACCGTGCAAAGGTTCTCGAAGATTTGCGGGATTTCGCCTACGCCGTTCACAGCATGCAGGTTGTCCTTGCCTTCGTAGAAGTCGAGCACGGGGCGCGTCTTGGCCTCGTATTCCACAAAGCGATGCTTGATGGAGTCGAGGTTGTCGTCGGCGCGACCGCTCACCTTGCCGCGTTCCAACATGCGCTCGATGAGAAGCTCCTCGGGCACTTCTAAGCTTAAAACGCCCGTCAGCGACATACCGTATTTCTCCATCATTTCTTCGAGGATTTCGGCTTGGCGCACCGTGCGCGGGTAGCCGTCGAAGAGGAAACCGGCCGAGTCCATGTTCTCGGAAAGCTTCTTCTCGATGATTTTCGCCACGATTTCGTCGGAGACAAGGTTGCCTTGGCTGATGATTTCTTTCACTTGAAGACCTAATTCGCTCTCGGCGGCAATTTCCTCGCGTAGGATTTCACCGGTAGAGATATAGGTCAGGTTATATTTCTCGCGCAGGAACTGTGATTGGGTTCCCTTGCCTGCCCCGGGAGGGCCAAAGAGGATGATGTTTAGCATGATTTATGTTGTTGAATTGTTGGTCGTTTAATTGTTTGGCTGTTAGCTTTTAGCCATTAGCTCTTAGCTTGCTTTGTCAGGTGGCTAACGGCTAAAAGCTAATAGCCAACAGCCAAATAACTCCTAACTCTGCACTCCTCACTCAATGATTTTATAAATATCCGGTAAATTTCGCCCTTGTTGGTCATAATCCAATCCATAGCCCACGATAAACTCGTTCCCGATGTCCATGCCTTTGTAGTCGATGGGATAGGTGTATTGGAAATTATTTGGCTTGAAAAACAGTGTGGCGATGCGCACATCGGCAGCTTTCAAGTCCCTGAGTTTCTGGATGGTGTAGCGCATGGTGTGGCCCGTGTCGACGATGTCCTCGACAATAATCACGTGCCGACCCTCCAACGAATGGTCCAAACCGATGAGTTCGCGGATGACGTTGGTGCTTTCCGTGCCCGAGTATGAGGTGAGTTTGACGAAACTAATCTCGCAGGGGATGGTCAGCCGCTTGAACAATTCGGAGGCGAACATGAAAGCTCCGTTGAGCACCACGAGAAACAATGGGTTCATGCCATCCAAGTCGCGGTTGATTTGGCCGGCCACGGTTTGAATGCTGGCTTCGATTCTTTCTTGGGGGATATAAAGCCCAAATTCCTTGTCTAAAACTTTTACTGTTTTCATTTTCAAAGGATTGAAGTTCTGTTGCCCTTTTGTTAAGGCGTTACAAATATACAAAATGCTTCTATTGGGTCAATCATACATGAAAAAAAACTAATTTTGCCCTCAATAACTATGGACGATGTCTAATGGCCCATGGCTGTCTCTCTCATTGTAGGAGATCGCGGATCAAGTCCGCGATGACGCCCATGGGTGTGACAGCCATAGTCATAGGCCATAAGCCATCGGCCAACTGAACAACTGAATAACTGAACAACTAAACAACTGAACAACTAAACAACTAACAACTGATATGACCCCAATAGTAAGCATTATCATGGGAAGCACTTCCGACCTTCCCGTTCTCGAAAAAGCTGCGCAGTTCTTCGACGAAATGGAAATCCCGTTCGAAATGAACGCTCTCAGCGCACACCGCACACCGCAAGAGGTGGAACAATTCGCCCGCGAGGCCCAAAGCCGTGGCATTAAAGTGATTATTGCCGCCGCTGGCATGGCTGCCGCTTTACCAGGCGTGATTGCCGCAAACACCACCTTGCCCGTCATCGGTGTGCCAGTGAAGGGAATGCTTGACGGCCTCGACGCCATGCTGTCCATCATTCAAATGCCTCCTGGGATTCCCGTGGCCACGGTGGGCGTGAATGGTGCCTTGAATGCTGCCGTCCTTGCCGCCGAAATGCTCGCCCTGGGCGATGCCGAAATAGCCGCCAAAGTCGCTGATTACAAGGAGAGTCTGAAGAAAAAAATCATGAAGGCTAACGCCGAACTGAAAGAGGTGAAATACCAGTATAAAACCAATTGATGGGAAATGGTAGAGACGGTGTGCACACCATCTCTACCAATCTTTATTATTCTTTTACTACTTTTTCGAACCGCCTTTCTCCATCGTTGAAGGTGATGCACATCGTGTAGATTCCAGCCTGCAGTTCGGTCATGTCAATGGATTCCAAGTCGTTGTGCTGTACATAAATCAGCCTGCCAGTCAAGTCGTAGAGTTCCACGCTTGTGGGCTTGGCGTTGTCGGTGTAGCTGATGCCCAAGATGTCATTCACCGGGTTAGGGTAGAGGGTGAACTGGCATTCGGGCATTGCCGTTTCTGGGGTGCTGTCGTAGCTGTCGTGGACGATGAAGAGGCGGAAGGTGTCGCCTGAGCCGATGGACGTGGTGTAGGCTATGGCTACATCGCCGTTTTGCAGTGCTTTCAAACATTGGCCATAGGCGAAGTCCTGTTGCCCGCCAGGCATGGTGATGTTCCACAAGAGGTTTAAATCGCCGTCCAAGCGCGCCAAGCTTATGGCATAGCTGTTACCTGTTGGATGAGTCCGGTAGGCGTGATAGACCGTGTTGTTGTTGACCACTGCGGTTTTGATGGGGTTGCCTCCCATTGTGGTAGGCTCGACGCTCGTGATGACCACGGGGGTGTGGTTCATGTCGTATTTGACCAAAGAGGATTTGTATTTCCCATCTGGATACCGGATTTGTCCGGCAAAGAGGTAGGATTGGTCTTCTTTGTGGAAAGGCACAATATGTTCGCCCATGGCATAATCGAAATAGCTGTCTTCTGATAGGTAGTCATACACAAGGGTGTTGGTCCGGTTGAGATTCTCGTCAAAGACATAGGCGATGAGAGGCCAGGGGTGGCTGCTGCTGGTTCCGATATAACCGCCCACCTTGCAGAATTGGAAAGGCTCTTCCGTGAAAAGGCCGAAACCGCTGCTGGTATAATTCAAGGCACTGTCGGCGGGATGTCCTGTGCTGTAATGCGGCGGGAGAACGGTCGTGGTCTCGCTTTCGGCTTTTATAGTACCCTCCAGGTTGACGCGCAAAAGATGGAAGACTTCATCATTTTCCCAATAGGAAAGGATGAAGTCGTTTTCTGGCGAAAGGAACAATTCGTCAATCGAAAAGGCGTTTGGAGCGATTCCGCTGAAAATGGGAACGCTGACCGTTTCTGACACATTGAGGTCGGCGTCGAAGAAGGTCATCTGAAAGTTGTCGGAGTTGCTTGATTCATCCCAGAAAAAACTCGGAATGACAAAGCTGTCGGGTGCTCCGTTGATGCTGTAGAAGCTCCATCCATTGTCGAATCTTACTGAATCCATGAGCTGGCCTTCTGGCGTGGTTTTGCAAATCAGGAAGCCGGACTCCGTGTAATCGTTGCTATAGAAAGAGATACCCGTTAGAAGTGAGCCGTCGGAACACTCCAAGATGTCGGTGTTGTAAAACAGTTTCCCGTTTTGAAGCGTGAACTCGCTGACGATTTCCTGTCCATAGCTTGTTATGCAGGTGGCCATCAGCAAACCAGTGAGGAGGGTGTAAAGTTTTTTCTTCATTGTTTTAATTCTTTAAGAGTGAATGATTTATATATCGGACACATTTGAAGTGTCTCCTTTGAAGACGATTTGGCTCAAGCGTGCCTTGTCGAAGACCTGATTGGCCATCTCGATGAGGTCGTCAGCGGTGACGGCCTCCACCTTGCGTATGATGTCGTCCATGTATTCGATAGGTTCGCCCATGAGGAGGGAGCGCGTGGCACTCAGCAACTCGTTCATGCCGCTTTCATAGCTCAGCGCCACTTGCCCGATGAGTTGCTGTTTGGCGTGTTGCAGTTGCATGGTGCCGAGTTTCTGTTGGCAGAGTTTTTCCAATTCCTTGTAAACCAACCCGATGGCTTTTTCCAACGAGTCAGGGTCGACAGCCATGTAGACGTTGAAGAGGCCGATGTCGGAATAGGCGGTATATTGCGACTCGATGCTGTAAGCGAAGCCGTATTTTTCGCGGATGTTCAACCCGAGGCGCGAACTCATGGCCGGACCGCCCAACACATTGTTGAGCATCACGATGGGCATTCGCAGCGGACTGCAAAATTCAGGAGCCAAGCCGCCTATGATGCAGTGACTCAGGTGGTTCTTGCGTTCCAAAATGCGATTTTCGGGCGAATAGTTCTCAAACTTCTCGCGTTTCCTATTAATAATATGTGCAGATTGCGTGCCGAAACAACTCATGGCCATCTTCTCAAAGCTGTGGAAGGAAATGTCGCCGATGGTGGCCAAAACCATTTGGTTGGTGCTATAGTTGTGCGCCATGAAATCAAGGATGTCCTTCCGTTGGAATCCTTTTACCAACTCCGTGGTTCCCAATATGTTGCGTGAAAGCGGATGCCCCTTGAATACCATTTCCTCAAACAAGTCGTAAATCTCATCCGAAGGCGAATCGAGGTAGGAATTGATTTCGTCGAGGATGACTTCTTTCTCCTTGGTCAACTCGTTTTCGGGGAAGGTGGAGTGGAAGGCGATGTCGGCGAAGAGGTCGAGGCTGCGCTTGTAGTGCTGTTTCAGGAAAGTGGCTTGGATGCATGTCTCTTCCTTGGTAGTGAAGGCGTTAAGGTCGCCACCCACGTTGTCCAAGCAGCTCAAGATATGGTAAGCTTTGCGGTTTTGCGTGCCTTTGAAGATGGTGTGCTCCACGAAGTGGGCGAGGCCGTTTTCATGGGACTGCTCGTCGCGGGTACCGGTCTCCACCATCAGCACGAGGTGGGCGATCTCTCCTTTTTTCTCCTTATGTATCAGCCGAATCCCGTTCGGCATGACGGATTCATTGTATTTATGGTCCATTTTTGTCTGAAAATAGGTGGCAAAGATACAAATTTCTTAAATTTGCAGGCTCAATACTAAAATTGGTTGGATTTCGTTTGAAACAAAAACTGAATGCTATGCGCAAAATCTTTATCTCGCTGTTGCTACTGTCGGGCCTTTCATTGAATCTTGTGGCGCAACCTAAGGACATTATGAAAGAGTCGATTCCTGTGGCGATGTTCCAGGTCACTTACGCTTTCCATTTTCCCGCTCTTGATCAAAAAGTGACATACGGTGTCAGCAATACCATCGGTGGAAGCTTCGTTTACAAGACGGAATCCAACTGGCTCTTCACCGCCAACGGCAACTATATCTTCGGCAAAAAGGTGAAAGGCGACCGCATTGATGTTTTCGGTGAGGGTATTACCACGGTCAATGGAGAAATCACGGGTGGTAGCGGAAGTTATGCAGGGTTTTCCATCAACCAGCGTGGAGTGCATTTCCAAGCTGAGGCTGGCAAGCTATTCCCTATTTGGCCCAATCCCAATAGCGGCATTTTCGTTCAGGCAGGCATCGGCTACCTCATGAATCGCATCCGCATTGACTTCCAGCGGGAGACTTACAACACGCCATACGTGGTTTATGAGGACTATGAATACGGCTACGATCGGATGCGTGGCGGATCTGCGCTCCACCTTGAGGCAGGTTATCTTTATCTCAGCGACAGCCGCATTACCAACGTCTCCGTGTCGCTGGAAATGACTTACGCTCGCACCCGCGACTTTCGCGAGTATGATTTCCGCGTGTTTGACGGTGTTCCCGTAGGCTACACCGACCCTAACAAGCGCTACAACAATCTCTATTATGGCATTCGCGTTACATGGAACATCCCCACTTACCAGCGCCAGCCAGAAGCGTTCTACTATAATTAATGCAGTGTGCTGATATTGTTCACCATAGGAGTCTTGCTGTATACGTTGGCTGTGCGTACTGCTGCCCTGTTGGGCAACGCCAAGGCCAAACAATGGGTTGAAGGCAGGAAAAAGCAAGGGCTTCTCGTCACCATAAAAGGGATATGGGGCCGTGTCAAACGTGTCGTTAATCGACTTTTGAAGCGGGAAACAGAATCCGTGCAAAAGCCCACGAGTGGCTTGTCTGACGGCGATTGGATTTGGTTCCACGCGGCTTCGTTGGGTGAGTTTGAGCAGGGAAGGCCTGTCATCGAGGCCATAAAAAAAGATTATCCACAGTATAAAATCCTGCTTTCATTTTTCTCACCGTCGGGCTATGAGATCCGAAAGGGATATCCGCAGGCCGATGAGGTGCTCTATTTGCCTCCCGACACCCCTCGCAACGCATCGCATTGGCTGCAACGTCATCATTTTGTGGCAGCTTTCTTCATCAAGTATGATTTTTGGTTCAATTACATGCAAGCATTGAAAAAAGCAGCTATTCCGCTTTACTATATTTCATTGATTCTCAATGAAAAATCCTATTTCTTTAAGTCTTATGGACATTGGTTCAGCAAACAGTTGGCCAATGTCACGCATTTCTTTGTGCAGGATGAGTCGACAGCTCAAATGCTGAAAAGCATTGGCTATGAAAACTCAACCGTTTGTGGCGACACGCGTTTCGATCGTGTGGCCACCATTGCGAAACAAGCCAAGCCTTTTCCCGAAATTGAGCGTTTCATCGGAGGAAGAACTTGTATCATTGCGGGAAGCACTTGGCCGCCCGACGAGGAGTTGTTGTCAGGATTCCTTCCGAACTTGCCTGAAAACTATTGCCTTATCCTTGCACCACACGACATTTCCGAAGAACATGTTGGTCAAATCAAGGCGATGTTCCCTGAAGCACAATGCTATACGGAATGGTTAACCCTCTGCCAATGTCATGTCGAGGCGCGTCCGAGCGTATCTATTGGCAGAGAAACTGAAACTTACAATGTTCTGATTGTCAATATTATAGGAATTCTTTCCCAGCTGTACCAATATGCGCGTTTTGTCTATATCGGTGGCGGTTTCGGGGCGGGTATCCACAATATTCAAGAACCTGTCACATTTGGTTGTCCAGTGGTGTTTGGGCCGAAGTTCACTAGTTTTAAGGAGGCAGTCGACTTGGTGCGTTTGGGAGGGGCTTTTGGCGTGAGCGGTCAGACGGATTTTGACGAGGCTTTTTCGCGTCTCATCTCGGATGAATCGCTTTATGTTACAGCTTCAACGACTTGCCATGAATACCTCCAAAAGCAGCTCGGTGCCACTGAAATCATCATGAAAAAGTTGTCGGGAAGCCTTTTTCGGTCTTAAAAAAGGACATTTTTAAGAAAAAAAACGAATTTTTTTTGTTTTTGTGTTTTTTATGACTAATTTTGAAGTCCGAAATCTTGTTGAAATTCAGCGCATAAAAAACTCAGGCCATGTCAGAAAACACCTCCAATTCACAACTGCCCCGGGTCGGACTTACCCACGGCGACATTAATGGCATCAGTTATGAAATCATCCTGAAAGCCTTCAGCGACTCGCGGATGCTGGGCATGATGACGCCTATCCTTTACGGACAATCGAAGGCCTTTTCTTACTACAAGAAGAACTTCGGCTTGGACGACTTCAACTATTCCTTGACGCGTGACGCACGGCAGTCGTGGAACCAGAAGTTCAACATCCTTAATATCGTTGACCAAGAGCTGAAGATTGAGCCGGGCATGACCACTTCGCTCTCGGCGGAGATGTCGGTGTTGTCGCTGAAAAAGGCTACTGAGGATTTGCGCGATGGCTATGTCGATGCCCTTGTCATGTCGCCGGATTGTCCTTCGGTGGCGGCCACCCAGATGGATTATTTGAATGCTACTTTTGACAAGCCTGATGTGTTGCGCCTGTTGGTGAGCGATAAGATACGGGTGGGATTGGCCACTGACAAGATGCCCTTGCGCGAAGCCCTTGCCCAGCTCGACGCACCTCGTGTCGTCAAGAAGTTGGCCACGCTTTCCGCTGCGCTGAAATCGGATTTCAATATCGCTTCACCTAAGATTGCCGTCATGGGATTGAACCCTACGGCGCAAGCCGACGCGCAGGATTTCGTAGTGGCGGCGGTGAAAGAAGCCCAGCAGAAGGACGTGTTTGCCTTTGGACCTTTCTCTGCCTCGTCGCTGTTTGTCCAAGGATTGTGGAAAAAGTATGATGCCGTGCTCGCTTTGTATTACGAACAGGGCACCCTGCCTTTCAAGATTATGTCGCTCAATGGCGGTGCCTATTATTGGGTGGGCTTGCCAGCGGTTTGTGCCGGGCCTATGCATGGGCCGGGGTTCGACATCGCCAATGCCAACCAGGCCTCTCCTGACTCGTTCCGAGCGGCACTCTACCTTGCCTTGGACATCCTGAATTGTCGTGGGGATAGGATTTAGTCGATGCGAGTGAAACAACAACGAAAAAAGGAGGCCCGAAAGCCTCCTTTTTCAATGACGTGTGTGAAACTAAGTTATTTCACGATGAACTTCTGCGTGTCGGAACCAGCAGAGATGAAATACACACCGCTGTTCAGACCGCTGAGGTCGATTTGGTTGAGACCCTTGTTGCCTTCCACGCTTCTGACACTCTGGCCCATGATATTGTAGATTACAATTTCAGAGGCACTGTTGAGGTTTACGTTCAGACGGTCAATGGCAGGGTTGGGGAAGATGCTCATCTTGCTGTTGTTCACCACAACAGGCTCTTCAATGGCATCGAAGCCAAAGAGGTCGAACAGGTCGAAAGTGAGGCCTTGGTAGTAGTTGTCCATTTGGTCAACGTCGCCACCAGTGCCAATGATGAAGCTGTCAGGCTCGCCGTCCATCTGGCAGGCAATGACGAGCTGGTTGTTGGTGATGGCAGCTTGAGGATAGACGCACTCCGAATACTGGTACATGAAGTCAGTAGTGAGTTGAATCATGGGAGTCCAGGTGTTACCTTTGTCGAATGAGGCGCGGGTGAAGAGCTTGAAGAAAGCCATGTCGCTGGAAGCACCAGCCGTGATGTTGTGGTCGTCCATGCTGATCCAAACGGCTACCATCAGCGCTTCGTCAGGACTCATGCAAAGCACGGGCATTTCGCTGACACCGCCGTTATAGTGGCCGTGGCTGTCCATGCCGTTGTCATACAGGTTGAATTCCGTAGCCTCGTAAGGATCGACGAGCGGTTGGTCCAGCTCATCCAAAGGAGTCACGTAACCGATGAACTCAGGCCACATCTCATGCGTGGCATCGCTCCATAACCACCATGAATGATAGATGTCTTGATAAAGGTAAGCGGAGTCCATGATGAACGGTTGGCCTGCGGTAGGAGGCATGGGATTGGTGGGATCTACTCCATAAGCTGGTTCTGTTCCACGATAAGGCATGGCACTGTTCCAGTAAGCCACGCCGCCAATGCCAGGATAGTAGCTCGTAGAGGTTGCGTCACCAGTAGCACCACCAATTTCGTAAGCTACGTGCAGTGTGCCAGCATTGTCCCAAAGGGCCGAGGTCCAGCGGGGGTACAGATAACCGAGGTTCTCGCCATAATCCTCGTCAATGCCGGGATGGTGGTAGAATTTGGTGCGGGTCCACGTGTTGCCTTCATCATAGGAGGTCAGCACAGCGCCGTCGCCGCGGCGAGTGTTCACCACGATGTCAAGACGGTTGCCGCCCTTGTTCTCCATGAAGTAGGCGTCTTGGCCTGAGCCATAGCAGGGGGCGTATTCACGACCCAGATAGTCAATGGTCATGAATTCGTCCCAAGTTTGACCGCCATCCATCGAACGGAAGTAGTAGAACGGATTGGACTGTTCAGCTTCGTCCACATAGTTCAAAGCGGTGAAAAGGATGTGGATGTGGTCGTGGTTAGGACCAGTGCACATGACAGCAGGGAAGTGGATGTTTCTGTCATCCTTGACCCATTCGATGACAGGAGCCACGGTACCAGGGGCGGGCAGGTTGTCCTTGTCCTCGATGATGTAGACACCGCAGTTCAGGGTATTGGCATCACGGGAGACGACGACCACGCCATTTTCGCCATAGCGGGCGGCGCAGCCGAAACCAGTCTTGCGGTCTTCAATTTTGCCGCCAACAGTGGTCCAGTCGTCGGTGGCAGGGTTGTAGATGACCACGTCGGTGCCGCGGTCGGTCATGCTGGCATCCGTGGCGATGGTGTAGGCAAAGCCGACGCAGCCATCGGGGAAGTTCATCGTCAGGTTACGCGCGGCGGTGTTGGTTTGCCAGTCGTAAGTGGTGTAGTCCAATTCGACTTCACTACGGGTCATCGTCGAAACGTTACCGACGTTTTCAAAGGTTTCGTTACCCAGCAAGATTTGCTCTTGGGCCACAACGTTGTTAGCGTTTTTGCTCGATACTTTCTGCACTTGTGCGAAGCCGGCGAAGGCTATTGACAAGGCCAATACTAAAGTAAGTAACTTTTTCATTTTTAATGGATTTAGTTAATAATAATGTTAGATAGATGTTTTTCTGTATACGTTGAACACGGCAAAGATAATGCTTTTTTCTAAAAAAGTAGCGTTTTTTCGTTTTTTTTGGCTGTCATTGCGAGCTGAGGTGATCGAACAAAAAAAGGAGGCTTTCGATAGCCTCCTTTTTTTGATTATGTGAATGAAACTAGGTTTACTTCACGATGAACTTCTGCGTGTCGCTGCCGGCGCTGACGAAATACACACCAGCGTTCATGCCGCTGAGGTCGATTTGGTTGGCACCAATGTGACCTTCAACCGTGCGAATCACTTGGCCCATGATGTTGTAGACCGTGATGTTGGAGTTCTGGCTGAGGGTGACGTTGACGTGGTCAACAGCAGGATTGGGATAGAGGGTCATGTGAACGTTCTTGTTCTCCACGGTACCGACATTGACGCCCGGGAAGAGGTCGGTCAGTTCGAAAGTGAGGCCTTGATAGTAGTTGTCGCTGCCATCGGGGTCGTCATTTTGGACGAAAGTGCCGGTGGTGCCGTCCATCTGAGCGGCAACAACGAGGGTCGTACCGATCACAGCAGCCTGAGGATAAACGCATTCTGAGTAGTCATACATGAAGTCGTTGGTTAAGTGCACAGGAGTTGACCATGTATTACCAGCATTAGCAGAATAGGAGGCAAAGAGTTTGTAGTAGTAGTTGCCAAGGTCGTCAGTGTTGTGTTCGTCCATGGAACTCCAAACGGTCACCATGTCGTAACCGTTACTGCCGGGAACGACGCAGAGCACAGGCATACCAGCGCAACCGCTGTTGTATGAGCCGTGGAGAGAGAAGTCTTCGATGTTGAACTCGGTGGCATCTTCCCAGCTTTGCCAGTTACCATTCTCATCGAGAGGAGCTACGTAGCCAAAGTAGGCAGGGTTGTTCCAGGTTTGATCGCTCCAACGCGGCCATGCGGCATAGATGTCATTAAACATGTAAGCCGAGTCCATGATGAAGGGTTTGCCAGTCATAGGAGGCATTGGGTTGGACGGGTCATAGCCATTGGGGGCGTAACCTTCGCCAGCATAAGGCATGTTCTCAGCCCAGAAACCGACACCGCCGATGCTGGGGAAGTAGCTACCCGCGCCAGGTTCACCTCTTGTGCCGTTGAATTCAAAGGCAAGGCTCAAACCGTTGGCACTCCATTGGGCAGAGGTCCAACGTGGATACATTACCCAATCCTCTTCACCAATAGTGGTGTGGACGCCAGGGTGATGGTAGAATTCCTTCTTGTACCATGTCTCACCATCGTCGTAGCTGTATAACACAATACCATCGCTCCAAGCGCTGTTGATGACGAGGGCGAGGCAGTTGTCTTCAGTGGTTTCAATCCAATAGTAATCGTTGGTGCCCCAGTCAGAGCCACATTCTTCGATAAAGGGAAGAATCACTTCGGCCTTGTCCCAAGTTTGGCCGTTAGTCGAACGCCAATACAGGGGAGGGATGGTGCTGTCATCGAAGTTGCCACAGAAGAGGTGGATGATGTCACGGTTGGCACCGGAAGTCATCACGGCAGGGTGTGTGTAAGAACCGTTGTCGGTGTAAATGGCGGCCGGGAGGCTGTTCGGTACGATGTTGTCCTTGTCCTCAGCGATGTAGATGCCAGTGTTGGTGGCTGTGTGGGCGGCTATAACGATGCCGTTTTCGCCGTAGCGGGCGATGGAGCCGAAACCTGTCTTTTCGTTTTCGACGCGGCCATCGCTTGGAATCCATTCATCATTCACAGCGTCATAGGTGCCGATGGCAGTACCACGGTCGGTGAAGGTGGAGGAGGTGGCGCAGGTGAAGGCGAAGTTGACTTTCCCGTCAGGCCAGACAATCGTCCAGCTGCGAGGGCCTTGGTTCGACTGCCAGTCGTAGTAGGTGTAATCCAGTTCACCGTCGCTGCGGGTCATGTTGGGTTGGCTCTGAACATTCTCAAAGCTTTCCATTCCTGTTGCCTTTTGCATGGTGGCAACCTTTTTCACGTCATCCTTGCGGGAGACCTTTTGCACTTGGGAGTAGCCAACGAAAGCCACTGACAAGGCGAGTGCTAAAGTAAATAACTTTTTCATTTTGAATGAGTTTTAATTAATAATAGTGTTAGTTTAATGTTGGTTTTTCCCTTTTTTGATGCATTTTTGTGCATAGTTCAGTGGGCAAAGATAGTGCTTTATTTTGAAATGGAAGCGTTTTTTCTGTTTTTTTTCAACAAAAAAAGGAGGCCGAAACCTCCTTTTTTGCAGTTGTGACTAAGACAAAATACTTATTTCACAATGAATTTCATGGTGTTCTCGAAGCCGTTGGCCTTCACGGTGACAAAATAGATGCCACTGCTGAGGCTGCTGGTGCTGATGCTCGGGCAGTTCATACCTGTCGTGATGTTCACGTTGTTTTCCATCACCTTTTGGCCCATGATGTTGTAAACGCTGATGTTCATGGCCGAATTCTGGCAGGCGTTCACTTCGATGTTGAGCACGTCGGTGGTGGGGTTGGGATAAACGCGGGTGGATGTCATCGGGTTGACAGCATCGTGATTTTCCGGGACGCTCACCAATTCAGGATCGGCGATGATCTTGAAAGCGTGGATTTCGTTAGTAGTTGCAGTTGACTGGGAGGCGTTGGAACCCCAATAGAGACCCTGAACATCATCCATCTGGAAGCCAATCCAGAATTCACCGGGGTTGACCGTGTTGTTTACTGAGATGGTGAAAATGTTCTCGGAATAATCATACATGAAGTCGTCGGTCAGATCATCAACATACGGATGCCAATAACCTTCGTCAACATTGAGATAGCTTACATAGATGCTTCTATAGTATTTACCTAAATCGCTGTTTTCACGACGGGTGCAAGGGCACGAATAGGCGCAAGCAATGTTGCCCATCGGGTCGATGGAGAGAGCTGGCATACCGGACTGGCCTGCGCGGAATTTGTAGAAGTAGTCATCTCCAATATAGAACTTGTCATTTTCATATGAAATGAGATTACCATTACCGTCCTCATACATAGGAAGATAACCAATCCATTTGGTGGAGTCAGCGTGCATTTCGACATGTTCAGGGTCTCCCGGAATCGGCCACCAAAGTCTCAAGGCATGGTGCGGGTTGCCGTCTTCTGATTGGATGGGAGCCTCTTGGGTGTCGTTCCAGTAGTAGATGCCGTCAACGGTTCTGCCTCTATAAGTGGTGTAAGTGTTACCGATTTCATCGTGGATGTACTCATAAGTGTTCATGGCCACGTGAGCGACGCCTTTGTTGTCAATGGCAATGGCGACATTTGAAGGACCAAACATGGTGTCGGTGAAAACGGAGCAAGGATCCGTTTCCCAGTCACAGCCATAGTAGGGGTTCTCCCAGATCACGGTTCTCTTCCAAGTCTCACCGTCGTCGGTGGATTTGTACATGACGACGTGGCTTTGGAGATCGTCGGAATAGATAATGGCAACATTGTGGCCGTTGGAGGCAATGTTGTAGGCATCAGCTGAATAGTGGTCGGCTTCTTCGCCGTCTTGGGCAAGCGGAGAGTAGGTAATCGTCCAGTTCACGGCGTCTTCCGAACGGAGATATGCCTGATGGTGGTGAACCTCGTCGTCAGAAACTGAGTGTTGGATGTCACCAATCACGTGGATGATGTTGTGGTTGGGACCAGAAGTGGCAACTCTAGGCCAGGAGATGTTCTCGCCCGGGTAAGGATAGTCTTCTGGAGCGTATGGAAGTTCACCCATGTACTGCCATTCACCTTGGCCGGCAACCTCTCTGGTCCAGCAGCGGCATGGTGAGTGTGAAATCATGATTTCACCGGTCTCACCCCACTGGGCGATGGTCGGCCAACCTGTTCTCACGTTTTCAACGCGTTCATCCGGCATGTCTAACCAGTCGTTGCCGTCGTAGAAGTTGTAACCAGTACCACGGTCCGAAGCCGTTTGGTTTTCTTGGTGTGACATCGTACCCACAACACCGACACTACCATCGGGCAGTTGATACATGCGGTTGGAGCACCAGCTGTTCGACTGGAGGTCGTAAGTGGTGTACATGGTGGTGCCGTCTTCAATGTTGTCGTATCTATTGACGACAACGCTCTGGGCAGCTGGAGAAGCAAAATTGGAAACCGAGGGATTGATGGTCTCGTTTCCTACAACAACCTTCTTGCTGTCAACCTTGAATGATTGGCTATCATTCTTTGCGACACGCTGTTGTGCGAATGCACTGAAGCCTAATGCAAGGCTCAATGAAAGTAAGAATACTTTTTTCATTTTTGTGTGTGTTAGTTGGTTAGTTATTAGTTTGATGTTCAATATTTGGGCTGCAAATATAATCAAAATTTGAAATAGCAGCGGTCAAAAAGGCGATTTTTTATACAAAAACTCAAACATAGCAATAATTGTGCCAGGAAAAATGCACATGTATGTAAAACCAAAAGGTATTATTACTAATTTTACGGCGTCAAAATCAATTCCTTTTGCGATGAAAAAACTATTCTTACCCCTGTTGCTGCTTTGCCTCGCGGCTTGTAACACAGAACCAAAAACTGATTACGTCAGCGACCCCGCCGCCTGCGTCGACCCATTCATTGGGACGGGCGGCCACGGCCACACCTTCCCAGGTGCTACCGTGCCCTTCGGCATGGTGCAGTTCAGTCCCGACACCCGTATGAACGATTGGGACGGCTGCTCCGGCTATCACACCACCGACCACACCATCCTCGGCTTCAGCACCACCCACCTCAGCGGCACGGGCTGCTCCGACTACGGCGATTTCCGCTTCATGCCCATTGTAGGCGAAGTGAAAACCGACAAAGGCGAGGAGGAAAACACCGCTTCGGGCTACCGCTCCGCCTTCCAGCATGAGAACGAAGATGCCAAGGCGGGCTATTATGCCGTTCTTTTGGACGACTACAACACCAAAGTGGAACTCACCACTGGTGACCGCGTCGGCATGATGCGCTGCACCTTCCCGAAAAGCGACAACGCACACCTGTTTTTGGACATGGTGGAAGGCGTGAATGACGAGTTCGTGTATGAGTCATGGCTCCAAGTGGAGAACGAGAACGCCATCAGTGGTTTCCGCCGTACCCGCGACTGGGCCAACGAGCAGTATCTCTATTTCTACGCCGAGTTCTCGAAGCCTATTGCAAGTTGCAGCATGTTTGAAAACGGCGTCCGTTTAGAGGAAGAGTCCAGGGCGCAAGGCGACCGTGTCAAAGCCTACTTCGACTTTGACATGGAAGACGGCCAGCCTGTCGTCATGCGCATCGCCCTCTCTGCCGTCGATGTGGAAGGCGCGAAGAACAACCTGAAGGCCGAACTCGCCGAGAACGACTTTGACTTTGATGCTTTGAGGCAAAAGGCCTACGACAAATGGAACGCCGAGCTGAAACGCTACGAGGTCAGCGACCCCAACGAGGCTAACAAGACGGTGTTCTACACGGCGCTTTACCACACCATGATTGCGCCCAACCTCTACAGTGATGCTGATGGTCGCTATCGTGCCCACGATTTGAAAGTCTACACGTCCAAACGGCCTGTTTATACGGTCTTTTCGCTCTGGGACACCTTCCGCAGCCTGCACCCACTGTTCAGCCTCATGCAGCGCGAGCGCACTTTGGATTTCATCAACACCTTTATTAATAAGTACGAGACCAACCCGCACCACCTGCTACCCATTTGGGAACTGGCCGCCAACGAGACTTACTGCATGATTGGCAATCATGCCATTCCTGTCATCGCCGACGCCTATTTTGCGGGCATCCGCGACTTCGACACGGAGAAGGCGCTTGAAGCGATGGTTAATTCATCGAAGATGGATTTCCGGGGCATGGGAGCCTACATGAAATACGGCTACATCCCGATTGAGGTCGAAGGCGAGGCCACTTCCAAGACCCTCGAATATGCCTACGACGACTGGTGCGTGGCCCGCATGGCCGAGGACATGGGCAAGACCGATATTGCCAAAGAGTTTTACGCTCGCGCACAAGCCTATAAGAATATCTACAACCCCGAAAACCAGTTCTTCCAAGGCCGCAGAAACGGCGGTTGGATGCGTCCTTTCGACCCCGCACAGGTCAACTTCACGCTGACGGAAGCCAACTCTTACCAATATGGCTTCTTCGTGCCGCAAGATGTCAATGGTCACATCGACCTGATGGGCGGCTGGAACAGCTATGAAGCCAAACTCGATGCCTTGTTCAATGCGCCCTCTAACCTGACAGGCCGCGAGCAACCCGACATTACGGGCCTTATCGGGCAATACGCCCACGGCAATGAGCCGAGCCATAACACCGTGTATATGTACAACTTCGTCGGAAAGCCGACCAAGACGCAAAGGTATGTGAAGCAAGTGATGGACGATTTCTACACCGACCGCCGCGATGGTTATGCCGGCAACGAAGACTGCGGCCAGATGTCGGCTTGGGGTGTGTTCTCCGCGATGGGCTTCTATCCTGCCACACCCGCTTCGGGATATTATGTGTTGGGTCTGCCGCGCTTCGAGCGCACAAGGCTGACCTTCGAGAACGGCAAGCAGTTTGAGGTCGTGGCCAAGAATTTGAGCGAGAAGAATTGTTATGTGCAATCAGTCAAATTGAACGGACAGCCTTTGGAACGCAGTTTCATCACTTTTGAAGAGGTCTTCAATGGCGGCACCTTGGAGTTCACCATGACCAACCAGCCCAATTCCATTTGGGCCACACAGCCTGAGAATTGTCCCGTGGTGCGCATCCAAACAGAACCTATCGTCATCGTCCCGACCATTAACGCCAATTCCGACACCTTCTTCGACAGCCTCATGGTTAGCATGAGCCATCCCATGGAGAACGTGGAAATCTACTACACCTTGGACGGCAGTGACCCGGAGGAGAACGGTCTGCTTTACGAAACGCCAATTTGCATTAAGGAGAACACCGTTGTGCGTGCTGTTGCTGGGCAACAAGACCACCGTTACAGCCAAGAGATTGATGCCCAATACTATCTCATTGATGCTAACCGTAGCGTGAAGCTGGAAAACATGTACAACGAGCAATACGCGGCAGGCGGCCTCAAAGCCCTCATCGATCATCAGCGTGGTGGGGAGAACTTCCGCACGGGTTCATGGCAGGGCTATTATGGTGTTGACCTCATCGCCACCATCGACCTGGGTGCTTCGAAACGCATCAACCGCTTGGCAGGTAGCTTCTTGCAGGAGGTGTACTCTTGGATTTGGATGCCTAAGGAAGTGGAGTATTTCGTCAGCGACGACGGCAAGAACTTCCGTAGCGTCGGCAAGGTGAAGAATGACGTGCCGATAGATGCCGACGGTGCTTTCATCCAAGAAATGGCAGTGCGTCCGCGCACCAACGCCCGCTACGTGAAGATGGTGGCCAAGACCATCGGCATCTGCCCTGAGTGGCACGTCGGCGCTGGTCAGAAGGCCTGGATCTTCTGCGACGAACTGGTGATAGAATAATCTTTAAATCTTTAAATCTTTGAATCTAAAATCTTTAAATCATATTATATGAAAGAATCCATCGTAATTCTCGCCGGCGGCGGTCCGGCACCTGGCATCAACACGGTCATCAGTACCGTGGCCAAAACCTTCCTCAAGAGCGGTTATCGCGTCCTCGGCCTCAATGAAGGCTACAAAAACCTTTTCAAGCCCAATCCCGACGTGGTCGAGATGGACTTCCTCTATGCCGACGCCATCTTGAAACAAGGTGGTTCAGCCCTAAAGATGAGCCGTTACAAACCGAAAAATGAAGAGTTTAACACCGAGTTCTTCGTCAAGAACAACATCAAATTGTTGGTTACCATCGGCGGCGATGACACCGCTTCAACGGCCAACCGCATTTCCAAGTTTTTGGCCAACAGTGGCGTTCCGATTCAGAACATCCACGTGCCCAAGACCATCGACAATGACCTGCCTTTGCCCGATGGAAGCCCGACCTTCGGCTACTATTCTGCCAAGGACGCTGCTGTGCATTTGGTTCAGACCATTTACGAAGATGCTCGCACCAGCGGTAACTGGTTCGTCATCTCCGCCATGGGCCGTGAGGCCGGTCACTTGGCCTTCGGTATGACATCGGCTTGCCACTGCCCGATGGTGGTCATCCCCGAGATGTTCAACCACGCGGAAGTCACCTTTGATGCCATCATCAAGTTGGTGGTCAGCTCCATCGTGAAGCGTAAGTTGTTGGGTGTCAACTATGGCGTGGTCATCATCAGCGAGGGCGTGTTCCACTTCATGAGCGATGAGGAAATCGAGAAATCGGGTGTGGCCTTCACTTACGACGAGCATGGTCATCCCGAATTGGGCAATGTCAGTAAGGCACACATCTTCAACCTCTTGCTGCAACAGCGCTTGAAGGTTCTCGGCCTCAACGTGAAGAGCCGCCCCGTGGAAATCGGCTACGGTATCCGCTGTGTCGAGCCGAATGGTTACGACTTGACCTACTGCTCGTTGCTTGGCTACGGCGTGAAGAAGCTTTTCGACAAGGGTGTGAGTGGCGCTATGGTCACCGCCAATCCGAAGGGCGAAATCGTGCCGCTGTACCTGAAGGATGTGGAAGACGAAAACGGCAAGATCAAGCCGCGTTTGGTCAACCTGAATGGCCCGAAGGCCGAGCTGATTTTCAACGACGGTCTGCAATACATCACCCCCGCCGACTATGAATCTGCCAAGACGTATCTGCCGAATCCGGAGGACTACGATTTCAGGAAGATTTTGAAATGGTAAAAGAATTTGGGGCGGCCAACGGTCGCCCCAAATTCTTTTATTTCCTTATGTTGACTTTCTGCACTGTCACACCATTGGCACTTTCGACGCGTACAAGGTACATTCCTGATTCATAACGGCTCAGGTCGAGGGTGGCATTTTCTTCGGCGTTTATTTCCAGAAGCTTCTGTCCCAACATATTGCTCACGGTGATGAGCATCATGCCATTGCCGCTTACGTTGAGCAGGCCGTTGGTCGGGTTGGGGTAGACATTGATACTTTCATCGGTATTCTCTTCGATATCGGTGATCCAGAGCCCCACATCCCACCATTCCGATTCGCATTGTTCTTCTCCTCGGACATATACGCAGTTGACGGAATAGACGACCCATTCGCCTTGAATCAGGTCATAGGTGTTGTCGAAATACTCATAACTGTTGTTGCCGTCATAAAGGATTTCGGCAATGAGTTCTTCACCTTTGTAGACTCCTGTTGAACGAAGCACCTTGAAGTGATGCAGGTAAGAGGTATTGTCGGGTCGGTCCCAAGAGATGTAAGCTCCAAACTCCTCGCCACTGTGCCATTGGTATTCGCCATGAATGTTCTGCACAGGATAACAGGCCAAAGGACTGTACTCGCAGTTGTTGTCGTAGGTCAAAAACACGCCATCCTCAAGCTCGTCGCTGACGAAAAGTTCGTTGCCTTCGTAGTCGAGGATGGAGAACGAACACTCAAAGTCGGTGTCGTATCCTTCGGAAGTATGGTACCAGCCGTGGTTCCAGATGAAGTTGAGGTTGCCTTTCAGCAAGGGCAGTGTGATAGTCTGTTCCGAGCCTTCCGTCATGGTGATGATGGCGATGCGTTGGCCGCTTTCGGAAGTCACGCTGATGGCCGCGCCTTTCCAGCCGTTGTCGCCGTCATCATGGAGTTGGAAGATGACATCGCACTTCTCACCAACCAAAAGGCTGCGATAAGTGGTGCGGCTGATGCCGGCCTCGTTGGTGACGAAGATGGAATATTCGTAGAGGCCAGGAACGAGTCCACTGTCCTCATAGCTCATCTCGGCACCCACTTGGGCATCGGAGAAGGTGGCAATGACCTCGAAGTTACGGCGCAAGGTGACCGACTCGATTGAAGTCAAGGTGTTGCCGTTGAGGTCGGTGGTGGGATTGGTCCAACTGAGGGAGACACCGTCAAGCGTGGCTTTCTCAATGGCCAGCATGTTATTCACGCTGTCGGGGCGTTGGAAATACTCATCCGTGTTCGGGACGATGTGACCTGTGAAGCCGTTCATCATGTTGAAAGCGTATTTGGTGGTGTTCAGGGCACCGATGGGGCACCAGGCATCGTCGCGACCGCTCCAGCCCCAGTTGAAGTGGAAGTAGTCGTTTTCGTCGTAGCCGTCGCACACGAAGGCGTGGCCGCCCTGCATGTTGTCGTCGGAACCGCTGTAGTAGAGGGGAATTTGCTCGTCCAAACCAGCGGCTTTCAGCATGTCAGCCCATACCTCGTTGGAGTAGCCCATGCCAGGCCAGAAGTTATAGTTGATGATGTGGTCGTCGCAGTTGTAGCGGAAATAGTTGCGTAACGCAGGTGGCACGTCGTCGGAGTAGGCCCCGCTGCCGTTGCCGCTGTATTGCATATTGACAGCAATGCCGCAGTGGTGCAGGAATTGGGCGATGAAATAGATCTCGTCCTCGGTGCTGGTGGAGTCCAAGACATTGGGCATCAGCTCGAAATGATAATCGGTCTCGCCGAAGTTGGCGGTTTGTTGGGCATAGCCGTTAGGGTGGTAGGTGTGTGAGCCTGTGCCTCTGTCGGGCCAATCCCAGAATTTCATTACCTGCCCCATGGCCGTGGCAACGCAGCCCGCAAATACATGGCCTCCATTGCCGAGGGTGTCGGGGAGGCTAACGGGGCATTGGCTATTCCAAGGATAATTCTGGTGCCAATGGGTCTGGCAGAGCGGGCCGACCACAACGCGTGTCTGACTGCCACGGTTGAGGCTGCCTGTCTCGCTCACTTGTTTCCATTCGGCCACGATGTCGGGTGTGGCGTTGAGGTTATGTTCGCGGACGTACTGGATTTCCTCGCGGAAACCGTCAAGGGTGAAACGGAAGCCGTCAGCCACGTCGTTTGGATTGTATTTACCTGTGGTGGAGTAGGCGAGAATGGGCTTCACGCGGTCGTCGCCAGCGATGATGACGAAGCCTTCGCCGTTTTCGACGTTGAAGACGTAATAGTCAACACCGTTGCGTTCGACGGCAGCCGAAACTAAATGCAGTTGGATGTCAGCGCTTTTTTGGCCGACAGCGGTGGTGCTCAGGAACTTGGCGCCGATTTTTTGGGCCTTCAGTTGGTCGACAGGGCCAGCCATTACGCTACCGATTGTGGCAGCGATAAGGCAAAAAGTCAAAGTCAGTTTTTTCATATAGGGATGCTTTGTATTTGATTTCGAGGGGGCAAAGATACTCTCTTTTTTTAATTTAGGTGACCAAAATGGGAAAAAATAACGGAGCATTGGCTTTTTCTGTGCTCCGTTGTCTTGATGTGAATGAAAGCGTCTTAGGCTTCACCCTTGGGCGTTTCTGGCACAGGACCGTATTGGTTCTCGGTGGGGTTGCCAGGCTGTGCCCACCATACGATGAGGATGATCCAGCCGATGACTGGAATCAGGCTGAGAAGCATGAGCCAGCCGCTTTTGTTGATGTCGTGCAGGCGGCGGACACCCAAGCCTAATTGGGGCAACAAAATAGCGATGCTCCATACGCTGGAGAGCCAAACGCCAGCTTTGCCCAAGCAACCTAGGATGGCACTGACGATGAAGTTGAACAGGAAGAACCACCAGAACTCAGGACGCGAGGCGCGGCCTTCAAAATTGACGTAGTTTTTCAAGATGACACTCTTGACGATGGCGATAATGTCGTTAAAACTCATATTGTTATGATTTAATGGTTAATGACGGTGCAAAGGTATAAAGTTATTTTCAGTAAGCAAAGTTTTTGTGGTATTTTTTGGGATATAGGCCTTTGAAGTCATGTCATTCCAACGTTGGATGGTGGGTAGGTTGGAATCTATGGCTTCAAAGGCCGTCATTAGGCTTTACTCCTACGAGCCGCCGCCCATAGATTCCAAGCTTCCCCACATGCCTGCGCAGGAATGACATGCGCGGCTATGCGGTCAATCTACCTTCAACTTCTTATACCTGAACCGTTTTGGCTCCACATAGCCGAGGCGTTTCAGCTTGTTTTCTTCGTACTCGGTGTAACTACCTTCAAAGAAATAGACCTGTGAATTGCCTTCAAAGGCGAGAATATGGGTGGCTACGCGGTCGAGGAACCAGCGGTCATGGCTGATGATGACAGCACAACCCGCAAAGTTCTCCAAACCTTCCTCCAAGGCACGCAACGTGTTGACATCGATGTCGTTGGTCGGCTCGTCCAAGAGGAGGACGTTGGCTTCTTGTTTCAAGGTCAAGGCGAGGTGCATACGGTTGCGTTCACCGCCCGACAGCACACCAGCTTTCTTCTGCTGGTCGTTGCCGCCGAAGTTGAAGCGGCTGACGTAGGCACGCGAGTTCATGCTGCGCTTGCCGAGTTGAATCAGTTCGTTGCCGCCGCTGATGACTTCCCAAACGGTCTTCTCGGGGTCGATTTCAGCGTGTTGTTGGTCCACATAGCCGATTTTCACGGTCTCGCCGACCTCAAAGGTGCCTGAGTCAGGATTTTCCAAGCCCATGATGAGGCGGAACAAGGTCGTTTTGCCCGCACCATTTGGCCCGATGACACCTACGATGCCGCCTTGCGGCAGGCTGAAGTTGAGGTTCTCGAACAAGAGTTTGTCGCCGTAAGCCTTGGTAACATTATGCGCCTCAATGACTTTTGTTCCAAGTCTGTCGCCATTGGGGATGTAGATTTCGAGTTTCTCTTCCTTTTCCTTCACGTCCTCGTTGAGCATCTTCTCATACGATTCCAAACGCGCCTTGCC